>Ga0078972_1004084_pt1 | contig 41430 bp, 40 predicted proteins | sample YelNatPaOPGAMG01_FD_67568 | JGI IMG/M metagenome (GOLD analysis project Ga0078972, IMG submission 67568) | Hot spring thermophilic microbial communities from Obsidian Pool, Yellowstone National Park, USA - OP-RAMG-01 (SPADES assembly) (version 2) | ecosystem: Environmental > Aquatic > Thermal...
ATGTCCGATGCAAAGGCTCTAAGCTCATTCTCACTGTATTCGTAGTCGTATCTCTCGAAGGTCTGAATATCCTTCTTCAGCCAGTTCTCCACATTCTTCCCGTGAAATCTGAAATATGCCGTATCTGTAGTACAATCAACTACATAAGGAATGGTTCTGTTATCCTTTACCTGAGGTTCATCAGAGACTATATAAGTTATCCTGTTTTCCCTGAGCATTCTCAATGTCTCTTCTCTTTGATTATCGACAAGCCAGCCTCTATTCCTGAACTCTACTCCTATCTCGAAACCCTCCATATATTCCTTGGTCTCAAGGATAATCTTGATACTCTCCATCTCCTTCTTAAACCACGGTGGATACTGAAAGACTACTATGCCCAGTTTGTTGTTGTCTCTGATTGGGTTTATTGCCTCTTTGAATCTTCTGAACACCTCTTCGATCACTCCGATATCCCTGACGAATACCCTCCCCTTCTCCTCGACAGCAAAATTACCTCGTAAATCAGGTGGGAGCGATTCGGGTCTTACACCGTGGCGGGTCATAACAGCGAATGCCTTGATATTGAATAGAAATTCATCAGGAGTTCTCTCCACCCACAACCTCGAATTCTTCTCGGATGGAATGGCGTAGAATGAAGAGTCCACCTCCACACACCTGAATATGGATGAATAGTATCTCAGTCTCCCCTCAGATGTCCTTATACCCTTTGGATAAAAATCATCTGTCGAAATAAGCGATTTATCTGTCCAACTGCAGGTGCCTATGAAGATATCACTCATTTATGAAACTCTTGATCTCAGCATATCCATTCTCGAGATATGTCTTGCAGAAATGTACAATCTGTTTTCGTCCTCTCTCTCCTTCCTTCCCCTCTTCGCCCGAGCGATAGAATAGGAATGAATGACCTGCCGGATGAAATTGAGTAAGGCCACTCCCAATATGAGGTTCATCCACAACATTTATATAATCTATCTCTTCGAAGAGAGGTTTTACGAGCGATAGATCCAACGCCCTTGCAAGCCCTTCGGTTGTGGGATTGGGGACTGTGCCATCTTCACAGGCCTCCTGAAGTAGAATAAACTTCGACCTGTCTGTATAGATAGAGTGAACTGTTGGGTCTATTCCGTCAAGGATATTCTGAATAACAACGGAAAAGAGCGGTACCTCTGGCATTTCGGCAAGCGATGGCGCCGCCTGGAATAGAAACGACTGTACAAAGTCGATCATTCCACCACCACCCACATTCAAGACAGCAAGTTCGAGTGAATCCTCTACAGATATGGTAACGCCCCCGAGAATTCCTCCGAGAGAGTTTCCAAAGTAAAAGAATTTCGAGACATCGAAATCTTTGATGCCATTACTCCCATATGGGAGTCTATCCATATCAGAGAAAGATTTCACGAGTTGCACAAGTCGCATATGGTCAAAGTGAGTCTGCATAAAATTGGACCTCGTGGCAAGCGGGTCGTTTACATTCAAGAACTGAAATCCCGATTTTTCAGGGCTTGCCGTCCTCGAACCGTGAGTTACCGCATCTATTGCGATAACCGCTATATTCTCTTTTAAGAGTATATCAACAATGCCGCTCATATCCCATCTATTCGAAGACAGACCGTGCTGGAACATCGCAATCTTATGAGGCTCGGGTCCATCGGGGATGAATAGTGTAAATTGCAGCTTCTCTATCCATTGCAGTTCGGGGGTAACTGAATCCTTGAATACCATCCTCCCCTTCTTATCCGTAAAATTGGGTGAATCGAATCTCCCTTCCACTATATATTTCAGACCACCTATATACGAATAGTCTTTACCCTTATAATTCTTTGCCTCCCCGATATCCTCCTTACCATCCCCATCTACATCAAATATCAGGTTGAAAGGTATTTCTCCACTATGAATAAATTCCCGCTCATTCTTATAAATCTGCCTTACATTTGCTGTGGTAAATCTCCCTGCCAGCACGATACTATTTACATCAATATCAGACCTTATGCCCTTAAAGAAATTTAAAGAGTCATCTACAATCTCCTTCATCTTTACTTCGTCAGTAGAGAGACCTTCGGATGTGTTGACAATCCTGCTAAATCCCTTATCTCTGATTATACTATTCCCCTTCGAGTCATAAAGTGTATTCAGTATAAAATAATAGTACTTTGTGCTCTCTCTTAGTGGGCGAACAGGCCTTATAGATAGATATCTCAGGAGCCTACGACTACTCTCCAGATAGTTTTCGACAAAGGACAACCTTATGGGTACCACTTCTCCTTCCTCGCTGTAGAGAAGAACTGGTAGTTTATCAAACCCATCTCTGATCTTTTCATAAGGTTGTACATCTACCTTCCCGGCGAAGGGTATAATTATCGGTGCATAAGTACCAAAACCACACAACTTATTCATAGCAGGGAGATATTGGTCTCCAAGAAAACTCAGCCCTATGTCAATAGCCTCGTTATTTATATCTGAAAGATTAATCCTCTTACCGATAACACAAAAACTGTCGTCTCTGGTAAAAAAATCATTCGGGAATGGAAGGTTCCTGCGGGATGCCTCAACAACAAATACAGGCCTTGTTGTTGAATTTGCACCACTCGTATCAGAGATGACATCGGATAGAGATATATCTTCACTGATTGCGTCGGCATATTCACCTGAGTCCGGATATATTATTTCATTCTGTGGAACACAACAGAGGAGATTTGAAATCAGAAGAATGAAAAACAATACTCTCATATCCCTGCTCCTTTCAATATTTTCTACAGTTCAAAAAATTTGAAATTCATAAGATAATGTAATAAATAGGTAATTATGATACTACTTGAACCCAGATTTGTAAACCCCAAATTTAAGATATACTTTGGGAGTAGAAATGACGAATATAAGGACGATGAGTCCTTTATTATTAATTATTTGCGAGATATTTACAGTATTACTAAAACTGATAAATTTGTTTTGATGAGACAGACTCATAGCGATAATATCAAACAGATAAAAAAGCCCAAATTTATAAAATACGAAGGCGGTATATTTTATCATTTGGTAAATCAGACTGATGGTATATATACGACCAGTTTTGATATTGCCCTGTGTGTAAAGACAGCAGATTGTATGCCCGTATTTGTTATAGCGAGCGATATAATATCAGCCATTCATATGGGCTGGAGAGGTGCACAGAAGTTAATCTTAAAAAAGTATTTGAAAACTATCCTGTTAGAGAGAAAGATTTTCCCCCAGAATATATTTATAATAGCAGGTCCACATATAAGAGATTGCTGTTATTCTGTTGGAGAGGAACTCGTGCCTGTATTCAAAAGGACCTATAAAGATGTCTCATCTCTCTTTATTGAGAGGAGGCACAGACTCTATTTGAGCCTCGAAAATGCATTGAGAATCCAGGCGGAGATGTGTTCTGTACCCGACAGTAATATTTATACATTGGCAATATGCACCCATTGTGCCAGTAGGATATTCCATTCTTTCAGATATGAGAAATCGAGTCATAAAAGGAATATAAGCTTTATAATTAAAGTTAGGTGATTATGGATAAGATAATCGCAGGTATCGGGCAGGCAGCGAGGGATATAATTATTGTTGTCGACAGATATCCCAAATATGGCGAGAAGAAGAGAGTTGAGTATATTCTGGAGGATGGGGGTGGGCCTGTTGCTACTGCATTATACACCGTTGCAAGGCTCGGTTTGAAGGCGAGAATATCCACAATAATCGGGGATGATGATTCGGGAAAGTTTATCATAAATTCATTGAGAGAGGTGGGGATATGTACAGACTATGTTATAAAGAGACGTAATGCCAAGTCCCACATAGCATATATACTCGTCGAGAGGAAAACCGGTGAAAGGACTATATTTTACAAGTTTTGTACAGGGGAAGATATCCTTCCATCAGAATTGCCTCCCGAGTTCTTCGATAGGGTATCCCTTCTTCACTTAGATGGATTCCAGCGGGAAATATCTATATATGCCTCTGAATATGCCAGAAGACTTGGCATACCTGTTATGTTGGATGCTGGCTCTTACAAAGAATATATTGAGGATGTAATAAAAAATACCACTTATCTTGTCGCATCTTCTGCTTTTGCTGCCCATTATGGATTTGACGGGAGTATGAGATCCTTTAACGAGCTGACTAAATACTTTAATCGTCCTCACTTCACAATCACCCTTGGCCAGAGAGGTTCTATAACATATCACAGAGGAGAAATATTCCGTACCCCGGTTTACAGGGTAAAGGCCGTGGATACGACAGGTGCCGGGGATGTATTCCACGGTGCCCTTATATACGGGATTGTAAAAAAGTATCCCATCAGGAAGGCCCTTGCATTCGCCTCAAAGGTAGCAGCAATTAAGTGTCTCGATTACGGTGGAAGAAGAGGGTTATGGAATATAGATAAAAAAATCATAAAAATAGTTTGACTTATAGTATGTTTGGAATTATCAATAAACCTCTGTTTGTTCGAAAGGAGATAAGAGATGAATGAAAAGAAGAGAATAGAGATTGATAAACCGGAAGGTAAATTGGGCATACTGATTCCGGGACTTGGGGCCGTTGCAACGACATTTATAGCAGGCGTATTCCTTATAAGAAAGGGATTGGGAAGGCCCTTTGGTTCACTCACCCAGATGGGCACAATAAGACTCGGGAGGAGGGACCAAAAACAGTTCCCTTTAATAAAGGATGTGGTTCCCCTTGCAGACCTGAAGGATCTGGTATTTGGTGCGTGGGATATATTTGAGGATAATGCCTATGAAGTAGCAAAGAAGGCAGGTGTCCTCTCCCGTGATGATATAGAGCCTGTAAAGAAGGAATTAGAGGCCATAAAGCCAATGAAGGCTGTGTTTGATAATGAATATGTAAGAAAACTTGATGGGCCCAATAAAAAGAAGGCCAGGAATAAATACGAGCTCGCCCAGATGTTAATGGAGGATATAGAAGAGTTCAAAAAGCAGAATAAGGTTCAAAGGCTCGTCACAATATGGTGTGCCTCAACAGAGGTTTACAGAAAACCCACAAAGGTACACAGCAGTCTCAAGAAGTTCGAAGAGGGGCTGAAGAGGAATTCAAGGGAGATAGCCCCATCCCAGATTTATGCATACGCATCCCTTATGTCGGGGGTCCCATTTATCAATGGTTCTCCAAATATGGCCTGTGATATAGATGCAATTGTGGAACTTGCCCTATCTAAACACCTCCCCATAGCGGGGAAGGATTTCAAGACCGGTCAGACACTTATGAAGACAATCCTTGCACCGGGGCTTAAGGCAAGGCTATTGGGACTGGATGGGTGGTTCTCCACAAATATACTCGGCAATAGAGACGGAGAGGTACTGGATGATCCGGGCTCCTTCAAGAGCAAAGAGGTCTCAAAGCTCTCCGTGCTGGACACCATATTACAACCTGATTTATATCCCGAACTATACGGTGACTTTACTCACAAAGTCAGAATAGAATACTACCCTCCAAGGGGTGATAATAAGGAAGGCTGGGACAATATAGATATATTCGGCTGGCTCGGATATCCTATGCAGATAAAGGTAAACTTTTTGTGTCGTGATTCTATACTTGCCGCTCCTGTAGTGCTTGACCTCGTCCTATTTATGGATCTGGCTCAGAGGGCACATATGGCGGGAATTCAGGAATGGCTTTCATTCTACTTTAAGTCCCCACAGGTAAAGAAGGGGTTGTACCCGGAACACGACCTCTTCATACAGCAGATGAAATTGAAGAATACCCTTAGATATATGATTGGGGAGGACCTGATAACCCACCTGGGATGGGACTATTATAAAGCTGAGTATGAGAGAGACTGAGAGAATCTTTGTAAAATTCTTGATTTTATAACCAAACTCTGATAGATATTATTGCTATGGGAGATACCAAGACACCATCGACTACAACCAATAGAAGGAGATACCCACGCGTACCCCTCTCGCTCCTTGTACAGTACAAATTTAATTCCCTTGAGGAGTTTATCTCAGAATATGCCTTAAATATCTCTCTGGGAGGGATGTTTATAAAAACCACCGAACCAAGGGAAAAGGGGATATTGATATACTTTCAATTTACTCTTGCAGACGGGAGTAAACTCATAGAAGGACTGGGGCGGGTGGTATGGGTGAATCATGTGGATGTCAATAATCCAGATAAAGTTCCTGGAATGGGGATAGAGTTCATAAATATGGACGAAGAGTCAATGCGTCTCATTGAAGAGATTGTAAATAATAATCTCAAAAAAGGCAACATAGTCCCCGAAACCCCATAAATGTACAATTACAGCAATGCCTATCAAATAATAGGTGGCAGACTTACAAAGGGCGTAAGATACCTTATTATACTTACCACCTCTATTTATATCCTGCAGTTAATTCTGAAGTTTTTTGACCTTTTAAGCCTTATAATTCTCCTCTTCGGGCTGACCCCATCCCTTGTATTCAACAATCTCTACATACACCAGATAGTGACTTATATGTTTCTCCATTCCTCTGCAGACCCCACTCATCTACTCTTGAATATGCTTGGCTTATGGATGTTTGGCTCTCCTCTCGAAGAGAGGTGGAGCACAAGAGTATTCTTAAAATTCTATTTTCTATGTGGAATTGTTGGTGGATTATTTGTCCTTTTAAGCGGCCTTATCTTCACCTCTGCCTACAATGTCCCTACAATAGGGCAATCCGGGGCTATTTATGGACTCATTGGTGCATTTTGTATGATATATTCAGAAAGCCGAATCCTTTTCTACTTTTTAATACCTATAAAAGCCAAACATATGCTGCTAATAATAATAGGGATATCTGTCTTGTATGCACTGGCTGGCTCACCATATTCATTCCCCGCACATATGGGTGGATTGATCTTTGGTATAGTGATTATTAAGCGTCTATATATCCCTTCAATACTCGTCCAGAATATAAGATTTCTCTTTTCGAGATTCAGAAGAAAGAAACTGAGGGTTATTAACAATAATAGGTTTATTAATTAAGGAATTTTAATCTATTCGACGCGGGGCAATATCTATTTTAGTCCCATCTTCTTCAGGATTTCTATTGCACTATTTGTCGGGGTTACATCCTCGGGGAGATATATCATTACTCCACCCTTCGCTGGCCTTACAGTAATCTTCCCTTCATCTGCCAGTTGTCTTGTGATCTTAATAGGATCCTCTCCAAAATACTCTTTGAAAGCCTGATTGAAACCCGAATAGACCGAGTGTATACCCTTATACTTAGGTGGTCTGAGCTTCTCTATGGCCAGTCTCACAAACTCTTCATAGGTCAATTTCGCTGGATCATCTTTGCTAATCCCCATCTTCTCAAAGATCTGAGAGACATTTACTGATGGGGCCACATCCTCGGGGAGATATATCATTACTCCACCCTTTGCAGGTCTGATTGCAATCTTTCCCTCATCTGCCAGTTGTTTTGTGATCTTAATGGGATCCTCTCCAAAATACTCCTTGAAAGCCTGATTGAAGCCCGAATAGACTGAGTGTATACCCTTATACTTAGGCGACCTCAGAGTCTCAATAGACCTTTTGACAAATTCTTCATAACTGAGTCTTCTCTCTTCTGACATCTTCCGTCCTCCAGAAAAGTTTGAACAATAATACCACAATAATAATATATGTCAATGTTATTTAAATTTCAAAAGTAGACAAAAGTAGGTCAAAAAATGCCTCTCTGAAAGTCCACTTTTCAACTTTATTTGAGGATTTAAATCTTAAAAGTGGACTCTAATTAATGTTTAAATAACATCCCAATTTTTGTTATTGTCTTTTGGGGTTTTGGTTGTTATATTAAATATCATCAGAGGAGGAGATTTATGGCAGATAACTCTTTTGTGTCACAGATAGCCAGTTTACAGGACAAAAAGGCATTTCAGGAGCTTCACTGGGAGGGTACTTTCGATGAATACCTCGCCATCGTAAAGAAGAATCCAAAGGTCACCAGGACGGCATTCCAGAGAATATATGATATGATACTCTCCTATGGTACTCGAGAGTATGTGGACGCCCGCAAGAAGATAATTCACTACAACTTCTTCGATGACGAGATCTCCGGCGGTGTGGACGCAATATTCGGGCTGGACATACCCCTTATGCAACTTGTGAACATATTCAAGAGTGCCGCCAATGGATATGGTACGGAGAAGAGGATACTATTACTCCACGGGCCTGTGGGCTGCGCAAAGAGCACGATAGTCAGACTCCTCAAGAAAGGATTGGAGGAATATTCAAAGACCGAGGAGGGCGCACTATATACATTCAGCTGGATGCTCCCAAAAGAAAGAGGTGGGAGTGATGAGCTTGAAGAACACCCCTGCCCGATGCACGAGGAGCCGCTGCACCTCATCCCTCAGGATATCAGACAGAAGGTTATAAAGGAGCTCAAACTCGAATCCGGGGATTTTAAGATACCCGATACTGGTGATCTCTGCCCATTCTGCCGATTCATCTTCAGAGAACTAAATATCAAATACAAAGGAGATCTGGAAAAGGTTTATTCCCATGTCAAGGTGAAGAGGCTGATACTCTCCGAAAAGGACAGAGTTGGGATCGGGACATTCCAACCAAAGGATGAGAAGAATCAGGACTCTACAGAACTCACAGGGGATCTTAACTATAGGAAGATCGCCGAATATGGCTCCGATTCGGACCCAAGGGCATTCAACTTCGATGGTGAGTTCAACATCGCAAACAGGGGGCTCATTGAGTTTATAGAGGTATTGAAGCTCGATGTGGCGTTTCTGTATGACCTTCTCGGGGCATCTCAGGAACACAAGATAAAGCCCAAGAAGTTCCCTCAGACGGATATAGACGAGGTAATAATTGGACACACCAACGAACCTGAATATAAGAAACTGCAGAACAATGAATTTATGGAGGCACTCAGAGACAGGACTGTAAAGATAGATATCCCCTATATCACCAAGCTGTCAGAGGAGATAAAGATATACCAGAGGGATTACAATGAGGAAAGAATCAAAGGGAAGCATATTGCACCTCATACTATCGAGATGGCTGCTATGTGGGCGGTACTGACGAGGCTGGAAGAGCCAAAGAGGTTCAATCTATCCCTTATGCAGAAGTTGAAGCTCTATGACGGGAAGACACTCCCTGGATTTACCGAGGACGCTGTAAAGGAGCTCAGACACGACGCCGTAAGAGAAGGGATGGACGGGATATCCCCGAGGTATATACAGGATAAGATATCCAATGCCCTTGTATCAGATAAGGGTGAGGGTTGTATAAACCCATTTATGGTGCTGAACGAACTGGAGAGCGGATTGAAACATCATTCATTGATTACGAGCGAAGAGGTCAGGAAGAGATACAAGGACTTGCTCAATGAGGTGAAGAAGGAGTACGAGGATATCGTAAAGAACGAGGTCCAGAGGGCGATTGCCGCTGATGAATCTGCCATTGCCAAACTGTGCGCAAATTACATCGACAATGTCAAGGCATATACTCAGAGGGAGAAGATCCACAACAAGTATACCGGGCAGGATGAGGAGCCCGATGAGCGATTGATGCGTTCCATTGAGGAGAAGATAGACATCCCGGAGAGCCGAAAGGACGACTTCAGGAAGGAGATTATGAACTACATAGGTGCCCTTGCCCTGGAGGGGAAACAATTCGATTATAAGAGTAATGAGAGGTTGTTCAAGGCACTTGAACTGAAACTCTTTGAGGATCAGAAGGATACCATCAAACTGACATCCCTCGTCTCCTCTGTAGTGGATAAGGAGACACAGGAGAAGATAGATATCGTCAAGGCTCGACTTATAAATAATTATGGATATTGTGAGATCTGTGCAACTGATGTGCTCCAGTTTGTCGCATCCATATTTGCAAGGGGAGATTCGAAATAGGGTTGTGTTATGGCGCTGAATATAGAGAGCGATCACAATAGATTCAGAAAGATTGTGAAGGGGAAGATAAGGGAGAATCTCAGGAAATTTATCAAACACAGCGATATGCTGGGTAAAAAAGGTAAGGATATCGTATCCATACCGCTCCCTCAGATAGAGCTACCCCGATTCAAGCACAATCCCCAGAAGAGCGGCGGTGTTGGTCAGGGGGATGGGGATGTAGGGACGCCTATCGGGCAGGGAGAGGATGGTCAGCAGGGGAAGGGGAAGGCGGGGAACCAGCCGGGCGTACACATTATGGAGGTTGAGCTCACTATCGATGAGCTCGCGGAGATACTGGGTGAGGAATTGCAGTTGCCGAGGATTCAACCAAGGGGTAAGCACAAGATTGAGAGCCTCAGGACTCGCTATCGAAGTATCGCCCGTGTGGGGCCGGAGAGTCTGAGGCACTTCAAACGGACATATAAGGAGGCACTCAAGAGGCAGATTGCATCGGGTATTTATAGTCTGGACAATCCTGTGATAATCCCAATCAAGGAAGATATAAGATACAAATCAGGTAAACCGATGCGTACCCTCGAATCAAATGCAGTGATATTCTACATAATGGACATATCAGGCTCTATGGGAGATGAACAGAAGGATATTGTAAGGATAGAATCCTTCTGGATAGATGCCTGGCTGAGGAGGCACTATCCGGGTCTTGAGACAAGATATATAGTCCACGATATACAGGCAAGGGAGGTGGACAGGGAGGCATTCTTCTCATTGCGAGAGAGTGGTGGAACGATGATTAGCAGTGCATATCTCCTCCTCTCAGATATTCTCGAGAAGAGTTACCCGGTGGATGAATGGAATATATATGCATTCCACTTCAGCGATGGTGAAAACTGGGGTGATGATGATAATAAGTTGTGTGTAGAGACCCTATCCAATCGAATCTTAAACAGGATTAATCTCTTTTGCTATGGGCAGGTAGCGAGCCATTATGGCGAAGGGGACTTTATCAAGGTGCTTGAGGAACACTTCAAGGATACAGAGAATATATCTCTATCCTTCATTGAAAACAGAGACGCAATTTATGACTCAATAAAGACATTTCTGGGCAAGGGCAGATAGTTATGGCACTACCAAAGAATCTTGAGGATATCAGAGTCAGGATAGAAGAATATGCCAGAAATGCAGGTCTCGATTTCTTTGAGGTGATATTCGAGATCCTCCCCTGGGAGGAGATTAATATGCTCGCCGCATATGGTGGGTTTCCAAACAGGTATCCCCACTGGAGATTCGGAATGGAGTACGAGGAGCTCTCAAAAGGGTATTCATACGGTCTCCAGAGAATATATGAGATGGTCATCAACAATGATCCCTGCTATGCCTATCTCCTCGATTCCAATAAGGAGGTTGATCAGAAGCTGGTTATGGCTCATGTATATGCCCACTGCGATTTCTTCAAGAACAATGTCTACTTTGCCCATACCAACAGGAAGATGATGGATGAGACAGCAAATCACGCGACAAGGATAAAGAAATATATCGAAAGGTACGGGATTGATACAGTAGAACAGTTCATAGATGTATGTCTCAGTCTTGATAATCTCATTGATATACACTCCCCTTACATCAAGAGACCTCACTATAGCTCGAAAGTCGAGGAGACCACTCCAAAACAAAAAAAGTTCCCTGTAAAAAAGGAGTATATGTCACACTTTATAAACCCCGATACTTATGAGGAAAAAGTAGAGCAGAAGAAGATAGAACCAGAGAAGGAACTCAAAAAGGTGACATACCCCATAAGAGATATACTCCTCTTTCTAATCCAGAACGCCCCCCTCAAGGAGTGGCAGCAGGATGTAATGTCGATAATCAGGGAGGAGGCATACTATTTTGCACCTCAGGCTCAGACAAAGATTATGAACGAGGGGTGGGCAACCTTCTGGCATTCAAGGATAATGACGCGTATGGCACTAAGAGATGATGAGCTCATTGATTATGCAGACCACCACTCCGGGACCGTTGCAATCCAGCCCGGGGGCTTCAACCCATACAAGATTGGACTCGAGTTGTTCAGAGACATTGAGGATAGATGGAATAAGGGGAAGTTCGGGAGGGAATACGAAGAGTGTGAGGATATGACGAGGAAGCGAAATTGGGACCTAAAGCTCGGTCTCGGGCTCAAGAAGGTATTTGAGGTCAGAAGGCTCTATAACGATATTACATTCATAGATGAATTTATGACAGAAGAATTTGCGATGAGAAACAAACTTTTCACATATGCATATAATGAAGAGAACAATCAATATGAGATAAAGAGTCGGGAGTTTGCCGAGATAAAGAGACAACTCCTTTTTATGCTCACAAATAACGGGAATCCAATCATTGACCTCATAGATGACTCTTTTGGTAATCGTCAGGAGTTGCTTCTCAAGCATCAATATGAAGAGGTCGAGTTACATTATGAGTGGGCAAAAGAGACACTTAGGAATCTGTATTTTGTATGGAAGAGACCTGTAAATCTATGGACTGTCTTCAAGGGGAGAGGAACGCTCCTCTCATTTGATGGAAAAGACTTCTCTGAGAAGGCATATAGCGAACCAGAGTAGTTTATTTCAATCGCCCTGCTTCTTTACTCCAACAATGGCGATTGTTAGATTGTAAATGAAGAAGAGTGCCATCAGTATCAGAAAGACTTCCTTTTTGAGATGGAAGTTTAGTAGATACAGCTCACCACCACTCTTCATAACATTGAGTCCCCAGTAGGTCAGACCGAGGGTAAAGATGACACCCAGAACACCCCCTATTCGCCGATTTATACTCCCCACTATTATTACAACGAGTAATGAGCCAAGGATTATCAATCTATCCAGTTGAGTACCCTCCTCTATCTCCCTAAAAATGGGTTTTTTAGTACTATGGTCTCTTCTCTATCCTCCCCAACGGATACCATAATTATCGGTATATCCAGATATACCTGAATGGCATTCAGGTAGTCCCTCGCCGCCTCGGGGAGGTCGGACATATCTCTCGCATTCCTGATTGAGTCACTGAATCCCTTGAAATCCTCATAGATTGGCTTGCACCTTTTAAGGATATTTATGTCGGTTGGGAATTCAGTTATCTTCTCCCCTTTATACTCATAGGCAGTACATATTTTCAGACTGGGGAGCCCCGCAAGCACATCCAGTTTGGTCACTGATAGGGCAGTTATCCCATTTACCCTTACAGCGTATCTCAGAGCCACGACATCGAGGTATCCGCATCTCCTCGGTCTTCCAGTAGTTGCACCATATTCGTGTCCAACCTTTCTGAGCATCTCGCCCTCTTCACCGGGAAGTTCTGTTGGGAATGGACCCTGCCCTATCCTGGTTGTATAAGCCTTTGTTATACCAATAACCTCGTCCACCTTTGTAATTCCTATTCCGGCGCCGATGAATATATTTGGTGCCACGGTGTTTGAACTTGTCACAAACGGATAGGTTCCAAAGTCTACATCCAGAAGCGTCCCCTGAGCACCCTCAAAGAGGCAATGCCTGCCTCGCTTAATCTCATTATAAAGTTCTCTCGATACATCTATAACAAAGGGCTTCAAAAGTTCCCCGTAGGTTGCATATTCATCCACTATCGAATCGGGGTTTAAGGGTTCTTTCTTATACAAATGTACAAGAAGCGTATTCACCTCTTTCAGTCTCGCCTCCACATTCTTCCTGAGAAGATCTCTATTCAGGAGGTCATTTAATCTTATACCAACCCTTGCAATCTTGTCAGCATAACAGGGTCCAATCCCTCTCCTCGTAGTACCTATACAATCCTCACTATTTGAATCCTCCCTGACCCCATCCAGCAACTTATGGTAAGGCATAATTATATGGGCATTTGGGCTTATGAAAAGTTTACTCTTTTCCAAAAACCCGTCCTCTTTTAAGAGATTTATCTCATCTATAAGGACCTTCGGGTCTATTACAACACCATTCCCGATAAAACATCTCTTATTTGGATGGAGTATACCAGAGGGTATGAGGTGTAGAATTATCCTCTTCCCGTTTGCCACAATCGTATGCCCTGCGTTATTCCCACCCTGAAATCTGACTATATTATCGGAGAACTCAGATAGCATATCTACTATCTTACCCTTCCCCTCGTCTCCCCACTGCATCCCTACTACAACTACATTCGCCATAGTTATACACCCTTCTTCAATTTATCAAATTCTCCAATCAACTCCTCGTAGGTCCTCTCTAAGTGCTCTGAGATTACTTTTGTCTCGGATATAAGAGGCATAAAATTCGTATCCCCATTATACCTCGGTACTACATGTATATGCAGGTGCTGATCCACCCCTGCCCCGGCGACCCTACCCAGATTCATCCCTACATTTATACCCTGTGCCGCATATTTGTCTTTCAATATCCTGATCGAATAATCAGTAAACCTGAAAAGTAAGAGCATCTCCTCATCGGTCAATTCAGCCATATCCGCCGTATGTTTAATTGGCACCACCATAAGATGCCCCGAGTTATAAGGAAACTTATTCATTATCACGAATATCTTCTCATCCTTGAACAAAATCAGATTCTCGCGGTCCTTATTCTCCCGGGGCTTCTCACAGAAGATGCATCCACTCTCATTAATACTCGACCTGATATACTCTCCTCTCCAGGGGGCAAATAATCTATCCATATCACCTCTCCAGCAGGGGTTTTTCACACATAATAAGTTAAACCGGTAAAAATCTCACACAGGATTTTAATATATGCAAGATTAAAATAACAGAAAAATTATTATTACTCTATCTCCGTGTTGTAAGGGCTCAAGAACCAGAAGGAGAATCCCCTCTTCTTCAGACCAAGCCTATCTTCCACATCATCTGACATAGACTCAAGCAGTTCTCTTACAAAGGATCGAGGCGTCTTCTTTGGATACATCGTCTTTGGTTCTCCTGTCATCCCTGTGTCTTTCCAGAGTGCCTCTACGGCATCCTCGATTGAGCCGATCTCGTCAACGAGACCAAGTTCCTTTGCTGCCCTCCCGGTCATAATCCTCCCATCCGCTATCTCCCTGACCTTATCCACACTAAGTCCCCTCGCCCTTGCCACATTCTCTATAAACTGTTCGTGAATATCCCTGGTGACACCATAGAGCATCTCCCTCTCCTCCTCTGTCAACCCCTTAAATGGTGTCCCCGTATCCTTGAACTTCCCGCTCTTGATAGTCTGTACATCTACCTTCAACAATTTTATAAGTTGCTCCACATTTACAGTTTGCATTATTACACCGATCGAACCTGTAATAGAACCGGGGTTTGCAAATATCCTCTCCCCTGCAGATGCAATATAGTATCCTCCAGAGGCGGCCACATTCCCGATGGATACATACACCTTCTTCTTCTTCGAGACCTTCCTTATCTCACTGTAGATCTCTTGTGTCGGTCCTACCGTTCCGCCAGGTGAATCCACACGGATCAATATCCCCTTAATGTCTTTATCACCGGCAAATCTCTTTATATTTTTCAGGATCTCTTTGGAATCGTCTATAATCCCCTTTACTTCTACAATACCTATTTTGGGCCCACCAGGAATCTTATCTCTATCTATAGGTGGGAAGAAACAAGAAGATAGGCACAAGACTACTATTAACAGAATAAACAGGGAAATTGGTCGATTATACATCTTATTTCTGTCAGGTATTATTCTTCCTCAGCTGGTCAAGGATTCCTTCCTGCTTCAATATATCCCCGAGCTTAGATTTTGCCTCTTCCTCTTTCTGCTGGTAAGCCCTGAAGTCCTCATCCTCGCCCAGTTTTGCAAGGGCTTTCATAGAGAGGGCTACCTTCCTGTCGTTATGATTTATATCAATAATCATAACTCTGACTGTGTCGCCCTCTTTGACCACCTGCCTGGGATTATCTATCCTCTCTTCCTTCATCTCACTGATATGTAACAGCCCCTCAACTCCTGGGATGATCTCAACAAAGGCACCAAAATCTGTAACCTTCACAACCTTACCCTGCACTTTGGAACCGACAGTGTATTCATCGGTAAACTTCGTCCAGGGGTCTGGAGTGAGCTGTTTTATACCAAGGGAGAATCTCTCATTCTCAACATCCACATTCAAAACTACGGCCTCTACTTCATCACCCTTCTTGTAAAGCTCACCTGGATGTTTGATCCTCTGGGACCAGGTGAGATCTGAGATATGGACAAGCCCATCTATACCCTCATCCACTCCTACAAATACACCAAAGTCCGTAATATTCTTGATCTTGCCCTTGACCCTTGTGCCAATCGGGAATTTCTCCTTGAGTATCAACCACGGATTTGGCTCGAGCTGTTTTATTCCCAGTGAAATCCTTCTATTTGCAGGATCAACATCCAGTACCATAGCCTCTATAGTGTCGCCGATATTAAACATCTTCAACGGATTCTTTGCCTTCTTGGTCCAGCTTATCTCACTCACATGGACAAGCCCCTCCACACCGGGCTCGATCTCCACAAAAATACCATAGTCTGGAAGACTGACAATCTTCCCTTTGACCCTGCTGCCAATAGGATACTTCTCGTGTACTTTGAGCCACGGGTCCTCAGTCATCTGTTTGATGCCCAGAGACACCTTTTCATTTGCCTTATCAAACTTGAGCACCTTGACTGTAACCTCATCACCCACCTTAAACATCTCTTCAGGGTGATTTATTCTTCCCCAGGTGATATCTGAGATATGCAATAACCCATCTACACCACCCAGGTCAATGAATACACCATATTCTGTGATATTCTTTACAATGCCTTTTACGATGTCTCCCTCTTTGAGTTTTTCCAGGGTCTCCTTTCTCTGTCTCTCCCGCTCCTCCTCGAGGATCTGTCTCCTCGACAATACTATATTTCCTCTCTTTTTATTGAACTTAATAATCTTAAATTTGGCTGTAGCTCCGATGAGTTTATCAAAGTTCTTCACCGGTCTCAGATCCACATGAGAACCAGGTAGGAATGCCCTGACACCGATATCTACTGAAAGCCCTTTGTTTACCTTGGCAACTATTGTACCTTCTATGGGCAGGTTGTTTTCATATGCCCTGTTGATGTCGTCCCAGACCTTGATCTTATCAGCCTTCTCTTTTGATAATACAATAAGTCCATCATCATCCTCGTACTGCTCGAGCAGAACCTCGACCTCATCTCCTTCTTTTGGTATCTTTGTACCAAATTCGAGGATATTGATCTTGCCCTCTGATTTAAGTCCAACATCAACGAGTACGAAGTCCTTCTGGACCTTTACTACCTTCCCCTTTATAAGTTCGCCCTCCTTGTGTCCCGCCCGTTGCTGTTCAATCTCTTCTAATAGCTTTGCAAATGACTCCTGTGAATCGTCTATTTTCTTTTCGCTCAGTGCTTCTACCTTACCTACTTCCTTAATCTTCTCTTCCATCAAAAATCCTTCTTAAAAATAGCCCTGAAACCGCCTTTTCAGGGGCAGTTAATAAATCAGACTTATGGGATTCTGGTACAGGCGGATACCAGTCCCGTCCAAAAATGGAAAGTGATAACTAATACCAAAATCTATTAAAGTCAACAATTTTTGTAATGGCAGGGGACTATCCTCGTAAAAAGCATCAGAAGTCTTTCAGTCTGTCAAGGAGGTCCTTTCTCTTCTTATTTTCTTCTATTCTCTCCATTGCCTCCTTCAGGACATTTATTATCTCATCTTCATTGAAGGGCTTTGATATAAATTTGAATATATCCCCTCTCCCCATAGCACTTCTCAATTCGTCGAAATTTATATTCCCGCTTATGAGAATCCTTATACTCCAGGGTAATAAACTTGAGGCTCTTTTACAAAAATCGATCCCGCCCATCTTATCAAGGAGGTAATCACAAATGATTATATCTATTTTTTCCTTTGAGATTATATTCATCGCCTCCTCAGCTGTTGCCGCCTCTCTGAGGTCGAAATATGAGAACTCAGAGTTTTCAATAATATATCTAAGAACCATTCGCATTTGCTCTTCATCTTCTATAATAAGCAATGTAATATTTTCCATCAGTATACCAATCCCTTTCTAATCAATTCATCAATATACCTTGCGAGTCTCCTCTCTCTCTCAAAATCCATATCTATAAATTTCAATCTGATACCACGACCCACATCTATACCTATAACCTCTCCCTGCAGGATCAGATCCCCCTCCTCATCAATATTCTCGAGTTTTATATCAACTATCCTTCCTATCTGTGGTGGTGTATCTGTCTCTACAAAAGCCCCTCCAATGCTGATATTACCAAAATACTCCCACCCCTGCTCTTCACTCTCAATACCATCTATCCACATCTTTACTGCCACACGGGGGGATTCTCTCCTTTCACCTCTGCGCCTCTCACCCCTCCTCCGCTCAACAGTCACATCTCCTAGACTAAGACTCCTTCTCTCTCTTTTCCTTCTCTCAGCCATAACACTCCCTGAAATTAAATCTGACCTATATTGTCATCATCCTCTTTCTTCTTCTTATTGTTAGAGAGTATAATCTCCTCTATCCTCATCTTGATCTGTTCAAGATTGTTACTGTTAATCTTGAGAATCTTCTGCCTCGAAGTCTTCCCTATAGCAATCTTGATACTGGACCTGGGGACCTTTATTACATCGGACAGGAGTTCTATAAGCATCTCATTGGCCGAATCATCTACTGGTGGGGCGGTAACCTGAACCTTGAGCATATCCCTGTATATGCCCACAATAGCGGTCTTACTTGCCCTCGGGTGCAAAATTACCCTTAATAAAATACCATCCTGCGATTTTGAAATATATTCGTCCATCTATTTCTCCATATCTTTTTTAATCGTATTTATCTCCTTTGAAACAGGAGTATACTTTGCCTCAAAGATTTCAATATTTGAATGTTCAGTCTTCAAATCCTCACTCCTCTGAATATCGAGCAATTTTATATGGCTATCGAGTATAGATTGAATCCTTGATATAAGCTCAATCTTCTGTCTTTTAAGCTCTGATATGTCTTTTAAGAGCTCGGTGACCCTCCTGTTTGCATTCTCAATGATCTTCTCCGCCTGAAATTCAGCTCTGGAGAGGATTATATCCGCCTCTTTCTTTGCCGCCTCCTTCATCTCATAAGCCACCTTCTGGGCAGCGATCACCGCCTCTCTCAGCGAAGACTCCCGCGTCTTGAAGTCCTCGATCTGATTATTCAGATTCTTTATCTCCTCTCTTAGTTCATTGTTTTCTCTCAACAGATTTTCGAAATCCTGTGCAACCATAGTCAGAAACGACTCTACATCCTTCCTGTCATAACCTCTAAAGGAGAGTTTGAATCTGCACTCCCTGATATCGATAGGGCTGATCTTCATAAGTCACCTCCCTTTTTTCGCTCTCCAAATATGGCATTACCTACTCGCACCATCGTCGCACCTTCCTCTATAGCCACTTCAAAATCAGAGCTCATTCCCATAGAGAGTTCCCTCAGAACCTCGCTTCCAAACTTATTATTAATATAATCCCTTATAAAACGCAAGTTTTTGAAGAATCTTCTGGACTCCTCTGGCTCAGCAACAGGCGGGATGCACATAAGACCCATAACCCTGAGAGACTTCATATCCTGAGAATATCGTATAAGCTCCTCTACCCCATCCTGATTTACTCCCGACTTTGTTGACTCCATACCTATATTGACCTCCAGAAGGACATTTGCTATGACTCCCTTCTTCTCCGCCCTCTTATTTATCTCAAGAAGGTGGTCCTTTTTATAAGCCGTCTGAATATATTCGGTCTTACCCACTAGGTACTTAATCTTATTCGTCTGAAGACTCCCTATAAAATGCCATCGTATATCCTCTGGCAGTAACTCGACCTTCTTTAACATCTCCTGCACATAATTCTCACCGAAATCCCTGATACCTGCTTCATAAGCCACCTTTATGCGAGCCACATCTACTGTCTTGCTGACTGCTATAAGCCTTACATCCTCGTATCTCCGACCTGACCTTGCACAGGCACTCATTATCCTTTCTCTAATCTGCCTTATATTCGACTGTATCTTTTCGATATCCATAAAAGCGGCCTATCCTTGATACACAATAGATTATATCACATTCATAAGATTTAGCAAAAAATGGGTAAAAATCCCCCCAAGAATTTACATATTGATAATACATTTTATAAACTCCCTGCAATCTTTCTTTTCAATACAATCCCTGATTGTAGATATTCTCGCCTTATCTGATGGCTTATCTGACCTGTTCAAATTGATACACTGTTTATATCCATCTCTACGGGATATCCTATTTTGTATTCTATACTCTATGAGTTTATAGTCAAAATCCGCCTTCTCTGATTTGTTTATAGACTCATCATATTTACCCTGTGACTCTTTGATTAAATTGAGGAGTTCAGACTCACACCTCTCAGAATATTCCTGAAACCTCTGGCATACCCTATTCGTGTCCTCTCTGCACTTAAAGCACCCCGACAGAAAGATTACCAAAAAAATGTATAAATAAGGACTTTTATTCATTCAATTCAGTATAACATCAGACAACCACAACCTCCACCCGCCTCTTTGTTAACCGATTCTGTATCCCTCAAATCTTTTTTGATATCGAATCCCGTTGCTGTATCAAGCAAGCTTACATCATTATTTACAGGGATGTCAGAGCTGGTTGCATCAGGTACATCTTCAACTGAGCCTGTGGTATCCTGATAGGAATCGGTAACTCCGAGATCAGTCCCTGAATCAACAATATCCTCTCTATCTTCTGCCACATCCTTTAAGATACTTGTATCAATTGATATGGTATCCGTTATTATATCCTTACCAGCATCCTCAATTAATCCAGAATCCTGAGTTATGTCTTCCATACCCGCATCATTCAAGATTACACAATTGTCCTTTGTTTTAGTTATAGTAAATGTGTCCATAACCTTATTTTGCTGAGGATAGGCTGAATATGCCTCATAGGTGAGTGTCTCGTTATTTATAGAGATTATTATATAGTGATGGTCACCCGAACATTGTACCCTTCCATCCTGTTTCCCGCATAATATACCAGGTATAGTAAACGCCCCGGCCCCACCTGAGACAACAAATACAGTTCCTTTATCGAAATTATTAGCCCCAACAGAACAGGGAGTACTTGAAGATGGGTTACCAAGTTTTGAACAGGCCGAGGGCTCATACCTCTCATACCAGTGATTATGACTTGTAAAGACGATATCCACATGGTGTTTATCGAAAATGGGTACAAGAGCCCCATTCTGGTTTACCTCGTTTGGGGGGTGACTGATATCAAACACTACATTTTTTGTATATGATGGATGGTGATAATACACAAACTTCCACTTCCTCGGATTGTTTGTCAAAACCTCATCAAGCCATTTAGCCTGTCTCTCGAACGGGATATCACCATCTCTGAAGGTCTGAGTAGAGAGTGATACAAATATAGCATTCCCGTAAGTAAAGTAATAATAATCCTCAGTATTACTCCCGTATACTCCAGTTGAACGGGGGAGTGCAAATATCTGGTTGTAATTGGCTGAATCTCCGGTACCAGGGCCATCGTCGTGATTCCCGATAGTAGGCATCAGAGGTATTCTGCTTGCCACATTCTCGGTCCACCCCAAAAACTTTATCCACTCGTCTATCTTATCGCCGTCTATTACCAGATCTCCGCCATTTATCATAAAATCGGGATTTGCCTTCGCAGCCTGTCCAAGAATCTGGGGCCAGTTCTCCCCTCCCCCGAATGTAGGGTCAGGTCGATTATCACCGAGATATCCAAAACTGAATCGACCGCAATTGGTGTCCTGAACAGGACCGGTCTTAAATGACCTCTCCTCAGAGAATCCATCCGAATTGCTACCTGCTTTATAATAATAAATAGTGTTCGGTTCAAGACCTGTAAGTATTACCTCGTGTATATAATTTAATGCCCCATTAGCCTTAAAAGAGGTCCCGGTTGCATTATTTGAATAATTCCCCGGTGCCTTACCGTATATTACAATGCTCTCAGTATCTACATCGGTATTCCATACGACTGTCATAGTTGTTGATGTATCACCTGTATAAGATAGGCGGAGAAACTTAGGTACTGAATGGGCATATAAAGGGATAAGCACCCCTATAGGAATTAAGGAAAGGTAAATAAAGAGTCTCTTCATCTGCAACCTCGCATATTGGTGATTGATAATACCCCCCATCACCATTAAAGTCAAGGGGATGTAAATTTGGGCTTGACATTCATAGAAAATGATGGGAGGTGAATTGAGTCATAGACACAGTACAGGAGGTATTGAGATGTTTATGTATGTGGAGCTGGCAAAGGAGTGGGACCGGCTCAATTCACTCTCTCAGGAAGAGGCAAAGATGCTGGATTCTACAATAGAGGATGGCGTAAATACTGCCATCGATCAGTTCAACTATCAACTTGAGGAGAGACTCTTTGAAGAGAATGAGGAACTCAAGGACCTCTCTAAAGAAGATACCGACAAGATAATAAGGGCAATTGGTAATGCCCTCTTCTCAGGGTATCTCATATTTGTATCATATCAAAACCTGAAGAATATTGTAAGAAAACCCAGAAAGGGTATCGTATATAATCCCACACTTATGAATGAGTACAACGATACTATAGTCCCGACAGAGACAAATGAAAAGAGTGAGGCGTTTAACAGATTTCTGGATCAGGAGCCAGCCGTTGAGATGTTGATAGATAAAGTGGCTGGTATTGAGATGAATATATTGCGTCGAACTCTACCCATAATAGAAGATTTATCTTATAGGGCAGGCGACCTTATCAAAACTACCCTCGCAAGGGCTGTATTTATTGGCTTCGGGATTGCCTATACAGAGAATAACCTGAAATAAAAATCTTTCTTGATTTCAGGGTATGCAATTATCCATCTATTAACAGATGAAAAAATTAAAAACAAAAGACTCACCTGCAACCGCTTACAGGTGAGTCTTTATATTAATGTTCTGGACTATTTCTTCTCTTCGTACTCTGCGTCAACTACATTCTCTTTCCCTGACGAGCCTGAGCTACCACCACCAGTCTGGGCTCCACCGGTCTGGGCATAGGAGCTACTCGCTGTTCTGTAAAGATATTCTGCCATAGAATGGGAAGCAGAGACCAGATTGTTCATAGCCTCGCGTATCCTGTTTATTCCTCCACCCTCTTTGAGAACATCCTTTGCCTGTTTCAGCGCTGCCTCTACCCTGTCTTTAGAGTCCTGCGGGATTTTATCTCTATTTTCACTCAGAGTCTTTTCAATCTGATATACCAGACCATCAAGTTTGTTCCTCTCTTCAACCTCCTCCCTCCTCCTCTTATCCTCTTCTTCATACTGTTTTGCCTCCTGAACCTTTTTCTCTATCTCCTCTTTGGTCAAACCTGAGCTGGCTGTAATCGTAATCTTCTGTTCCTTACCTGTGGCCTTGTCCTTTGCGGAGACGTGGAGAATCCCGTTGGCATCTATGTCAAATGTAACCTCTATCTGGGGCACACCTCTCGGCGCAGGTGGGATACCGTCCAGTATAAACCGGCCAAGGGTCCTGTTATCTTTTGCCATCTCTCTCTCACCCTGCAAAACATGGATTTCCACAGAGGTCTGATTATCTGCAGCCGTGGAAAATATCTCAGACTTTCTGGTAGGTATCGTGGTATTCCTCTCAATAATCTTGGTCATAACACCGCCCAGTGTCTCCACTCCAAGTGAGAGAGGCGTAACATCCAGAAGTAGCAGGTCCTTTACATCACCTGCCAGAACACCACCCTGAACGGCCGCACCTACAGCCACAACCTCGTCCGGGTTGACTGACCTATTCGGCTCTTTACCGAAAAACTTCCTGACCTCCTCCTGGATTCGGGGCATTCTCGTCATACCGCCGACTAAGATGACCTCGTCTATATCGGAGGGTTTGAGTTTGGCATCCTCAAGGGCCTGTCTCACAGGACCAAAGGACTTCATTATCAGGTCCTCACAGAGTGCCTCAAGTTTGGAACGGGTCAACTTTATGTTCAAATGCTTTGGACCTGAGGCATCAGCAGTTAAGAATGGAAGGTTGATCTCTGTCTCCATTGCTGTAGAGAGCTCGATCTTTGCCTTCTCCGCCGCATCCTTCAACCTCTGCATAACCATCTTATCAGATGACACATCAATCCCCGTATCCTTCTTGAACTGTTCAATCAGATACTCAATAATCCTCTGATCGAAGTTGTCACCACCCAGATGGGTATCACCGTTTGTGGACTTTACCTCTACTACATTCTCTCCAACCTCAAGAATGGATATGTCGAAGGTACCACCTCCAAAGTCATAAACCGCAATGATCTGATCCTTCTTCTTATCCATTCCGTATGCCAGTGCCGCTGCTGTAGGTTCGTTTATAATCCTCAACACATTCAGCCCGGCTATAGTACCTGCATCCTTGGTGGCCTGTCTCTGAGAATCATTGAAATATGCGGGAACAGTAATAACCGCATCCTTTACTGGCTGTCCGAGGTATCTCTCGGCCGCCCTCTTCAGCTTCATAAGTATCTGAGCCGATATCTCAGGGGGAGAATACTTCTTACCCTTTATCTCAACCGCAGCATCTCCATTGGGGGCGGGTACTACTTTATATGGCACCATTTTTATCTCCTGCTCCACCTCATTAAACCTTCTCCCCATAAATCGCTTAATGGAAAAGACCGTATTCTCAGGGTTCGTAATCGCCTGTCTCTTGGCTACCTGCCCTACCACAATCTCGTTATCCTTCAAAAATGCCACGACAGACGGGGTCGTCCTCGAACCTTCTTCATTCTCAATGACCTTTACATCCTTACCCTCCATTATCGCCACCACTGAGTTGGTTGTACCAAGGTCAATACCAATGATTTTTCCCATTATTCTCTACCTCCTCTCAAATTTTTAATAGATGTTACAATAAAAATCATTTTTTATTCCCTTGAAGCCATTTTGCAGATTTATCAATAATCTGCAACTAAAAATTAATCATTATTAGGCTTGTGTCAAGGTTCAAATTTTTATAAAACAGGCTTAAATTTATTTTGACAAAAATGGAAAAATATCTTAGTAAACTCAAACTTTTATTGGTCCATAACCTTTAAGGAGGTTTTAGGTATGGCAATGAAGATTACTGAAGAGTGCATATCCTGTGGAGCATGTGAACCTGAGTGTCCCAGAGGCGCAATATCAGAGGGCGAAAAGATATTCGTAATCGACCCAAATGTCTGCACAGAGTGTAAGGATGAGGGGGGTCCAAAGTGTGTCCAGGTATGCCCGGTGGATTGCATTAAAAAGGCTTAATCCTTCTTTATTTCAACAATAGTAACCCCATCCCCGCCATCCTGTAATCCTGCAGGTCTAAAGGCGGAGACATAGGCGGATTCACGGAGATATCTCCTTATCCCTGTTTTTAAGGATCCTGTGCCGTGCCCGTGGATTATCCTGACTCTGCTATAAGACTTTTGATAGGCGTGGTCTAATTCTCTCTCTACCTCAGAGATTGCCTCATCCAGAAACATCCCCCTCACATCCACCACTTTCTCATAATCGACTACATCCCCTGTATATTTATTCAGTTCTGCAGGCACTGATTTATTCAATGAACTTGTCTCTTTAATCTCCCTTTTCTCTGTGAGCCTTAAATCCCTCAAATCTACCCATATATTTTTACCATTAATATTAATTAGAGCCCTTCCCTTTTTACTATCCATCTCCATTATCTGCCCGCAGGATCTGATATTCCCTATGGAGACATAGTCGCCTACCCGAAACTCTACATCCTCATATCCACTTTCACAAATTCTCTTATTATTCAGAACCTCCTTGACCTCCCTCTGCAAGGAGACAGCCCTCTTCATATCCGATTCCTTCTGTATGCGGGAAATCTCATGAGAGATCTTATCCAGGTATGACTGCAATTCAGTTATAAGACTGTTGTATTTCTCATTCAATTCAGCAATCCTCTTCTGAAACTCCTTCTCCTTATTCTCCATTAAATCCTTATACTCTTTCTCCTTTGTAGTCTTCAGGTCCTCCAGTTCCTTCAGTTTCAGGAGCACCTCACGCTCCTTATTTTTCAGTATATTAGTCATCTCCGCATATTCTCTGTATTCCCTTCCTAAAATCTGATTGGCATTTTCGATAATCTCATCAGGAATACCCATATCCTTAGCAATCCTCAATGTATAAGACTCTCCCGATGCACCAGGTATCAATCTGTATGTCGGTTTAAAATTAACAGGGTCAAACCCCATAGCAGCATTTATAACATAGTCTTTAGTTGCAGCCCACTGCCTCAGTTCGTGGAAGTGGGTCGTGACAAATACATAAGCCCCCTTCTCTATCATCTTATCAATAATTGCCGCGGATAAGGCAGAGCCCTCTTTGGGATCTGTATCCGAGGCTATCTCATCAAGTAAAATCAGGTCATTCTCCTTACATCTCTCAAGTATCTCCTTTAACCTCTTTATATGCCCTGAAAATGTAGACAGTCCCTCTTCAATATTCTGGGCGTCTCCGAAGCAGGTAAATATATTATTAAACGGTATAATTACACTCCTGTCTGATGCTGTGAAAAACAATCCCAGTTTGAGATGAAGGAGGGCAAGTCCAACAGATTTCAGAAATACTGTCTTGCCACCGGCGTTTGGACCTGAAATGACAACACCCCTCACTTTATCTTCAAGTTTTAAGGCATTTGGTACAACCTCCACCTGTTTCAATACAAGTAAAGGGTGTTTTATATCTATCAAATCGAGATATTTGCCGGTTTGTAATCTATTGCCACCTATTCTCAATGAATACCTGGCCTTTGCAAATATAATATCCAGAAAGAGTATTATATCATAATCTCGCAATAATTGATCCGAAAACTGATTTATCCTGCCACAAAGATCAATCAATATCTTCTCCTCTTCACGGGAGATCATAGATTCAATATATACCAGTTCATTATCGAGGTTTATTATAGACTCGGGCTCAATAAAGAGGGTCTCATTTGTATTTGAAGAGCCGTGTATGATACCTTTTATACTGTTTTTGAACTGGGTTTTTACAGGTATGACATACCTATTATTTCTAATGGAATAGTATGAGTCCATCAACAACTTAGATGTATCGGGGTTTTTGAAGAAATCGTCGATTATATTCAATATCCTCTCCCTTACCCTCTTTGCCTCTATTCTCAGGTCTGTCAGTCTTTCGGAGCAGTCGTCCCTTATTACACCCCTGTCATCGAGAACCTTACTTATAGAAGAAAACAGCTCATCATACCCATCGAGGGGCGCCGTCCTCTGATATATAAACGGATACTCCTCCCTCTTTGCCCTTATGAAAGACCTGAACTGCCTGATAATGGATATCAGATTCTTTATCTCCATTATCTCAGATCCAGAGATCACACCACCTTTTCGAATCCTGTCAATAAACCCCCTTATATCTGTAACTCCCTCAAGATCTATATCCTCATTGTTATTAATAATATTGATCGCCTCTGAAATATATGAATACTCCCGCTCTATATTCTCAATATCATCGAAGAATTTAATGGTATCAAAATACTCTCTGCCACCAGTTGTTCGGGCAAACCCCTTCAATACTTCCCTGATTACATTGAATTCTAAGTCCCTTGCTGTTATGTCGTCGAAGGTCATAATGAGATATCACTATCTTCTATGACTGCAGTATCATCTATAGCATCGATTGAAGAGGAATCCACTCCGTATGAATTACAGCGGGATTCAAATGTATAGTAATATGAATCGAGATAGTCCTTACACTCCTGCTTATCACCATTCTTTGAGACTCTCATAAGCAGAGCTCTCACCTCTTCATCATAACAGGACTCTGCCTTTGACCTCAGATCCTCGCAAGGCTCGGAAGAACAGTTATACAAACTAAGAAGTATTATTGCAAATATCAAAAATCTCCTGACATAATCTCTTATCATCTCCGAATCCCTCGAAATTATGGACTTTGATATAGTAAATATAGACTCAAGTCAATAGATTTCACTAACCCCTCGGATGGAACTTTTTGTACATCTCTATTATCCTCTTTGTATCCAGATGGGTATATATCTGGGTAGTTGAGATATCTGAATGGCCGAGCATCTCCTGAACGGCTCGCAGGTCAGCCCCGTTCTGTATGAGGTGGGAGGCAAAGGAGTGTCTCAAGATATGGGGATAGATATCCTTCTTTATACCCGCAAGTTTGGCATAGTGTTTAATAATCTTCCAGAGGCCTACCCTTGAGAGCCTTTTTCCGTCCTTATTTAAAAAAAGATAATCTACGGATGGATTTCTGCATATCAATCCCCTGCTTTTATTGAGATATTCTTTAATCTTATTTATCGCCTTTTCTCCTATTGGAACCAGTCTCTCTTTGGAGCCCTTCCCCACTATCCTCAAGAATCCCGCTTCAAGGTTTACATCATTTACCTTCAGGTCGCACACCTCTGATGCCCTTAAGCCTGCAGAATACATAACCTCCAGAATTGCAGCATCCCTTATCCCAAATCTGTCATTTACATCGGGTTGTTGTAACAGTGATTCGACCTCCTCTATCGTGAGATAGTCGGGTAGATTCTTACTCAGTTTTGGTATATCAATTAGGCTTGAAGGGTTGACACCGATAAACTTCTCTCGCATCAGGAATTTAAAGAACTGCCTTATAACTACCATATTGTGATGCTGACTCCTCCTGCTCAAATTCAAGGAGTTGAGGTGCTTCAAATACTCAATTATATGGGCCTGTTTTACAGACTGTATCTCATCCCCTACCTTCCCCAGAATAAATTCGACAAATCTGTTCAATTCCCTCGAATAAGACTCTATGGTATTCTTTGAATATCCTCGCTCTGATATTAGGTAGTCTATAAATAAATCCTGATATCTGCTAATACTCATTTATTCTGGACCAACAAGTTAAGTCTCTCCCTCGATTTTGAAAGCAGGCGTTTTATATCCTCAAAATCTGTATATGTATCCGGGTCGCCATTGAAATTGTAGATCTCTATCACAATCTTATCTAACTTCCTCCCGATATTCATCAGACTATTTATAAGATCCTTTTCCTCTTTGCTATAACCCTTATAAAACGGATTTTCGGGCGCAATCCCCTGTACATACATAAAATCGTATATCTGATATAACCTGGTCTTATACTGGGTGATGTCTATCCTGACCTTCTGGTTCTCCTTCTTCTCTTCCCTCTTTATCCTTACTTCATTCTCGAAGTCCTCAACAAGGGAATTGAAATCATTGAATACCCTGATATATTTAGGGATATTATCTTCATTTATGATCTCTGTAGTCTGAAAGTATTTTTTATATATTACAAACGAAATAACTACTATGAAGGCAACGAGGAATATCCAACCCTCGGATTTGATAAACTTTAAAAATGGTCTATCGTAATACTCTCTCTGTATCTCAGAGATTTCACCTCTTTCTTTGTCGGAACTATTTTCGCCCATAAACCCACCTCTGTGGTAAATATATATTCAACTGATATTTATATCAACTGATTTTACAACTTAAATAATCTGAAGAAATCCCCAATTTATAATTACAAATTCAAAAAAAACCCTAAAAGTTTTTCAGTATAAAGGCCTTCAAAATATCGGTTCTTCTCCAAAAAGCTGCTGCAAGAATAGATAAAAATCTTAAAACCTACAATAGTTTTTGGCTATTAAAGTAGATTAGTATAATATTAGAACCATTCATAGTCGTATTCCTCTATCCACTTCTCGAAGTCTTTACCAATGGCAGTACGATAAGTCCTGAGTCTCATTTCAAACCAATCTACATCCTTACAAACTTCCTGTATTTTACTAAGTCTTTCCTGCGAAATAAATCCCTTTTCAAAAAGAAATTCATAAAAATTAGAGATAGCAGTGAGATAATCCCTCATAGTAGAAATATCGGGTCCCCATACCTTTCTAATATACCAGTTGCCCAGAAATTTTCTTATTGTAATGTCAGAGACTTCTAAGATGCTATTTGCATTATCATAAACAAAGAGATACTCCATAACAAAGAATATTACCTTATCAGTCTGTTTATTAACATCACCTTTCTTTAATCCCTTATTCTTCAAATATTCATAAAAATGTTCTAGAGAAATCTTCCACTGCTTCTCATTCTCTTCGTCAGAATTATCCTCTTTAATACACTTAAAATTCTTCTCTTCTAATTCGTTCATATCATTACCTCTTAATTTATTATTTACTGATTGTTGTAACTATTACTCTCTTCATCTTATACTCAATCTCCGATGAAAAAACAACCTCATTCTACTGGGCGCTCAGACAGGCGCACAGAGAATTATTTGTTATGCATTTTTGCCATGCCTGATTTGGGGTATCAGAGCAGTCGGAGGTATCACACAATCCAATAAAATTTGGTTGTCCAGAACAGGTACAGGAATGAGTGCAGGCCTTATATTTCGATTGATTGAATGGATTTGTAAATTCATAACAGGTAAAACCTGATGAACAATCACTATCGGTGTTACAGGATGAACACAATGTCCCACTACCGTGTTGCTGACACTGGCAGGTTCCATTAGAACAGGTTCCATTACCCGCTCCACACTGGGCATCACAATCTGAATCCACATTACAACCCTTTGGCATACAGACATTATTGTTGCATATGAATGAGGCATCGTTACACCACTGTTTACACTCATCATCTGTAGAACAGGGATCTCCACAGGTGTGTGACTCCTGACATACATAGTTTACACATTTGTTGGATGGACAATCTGAATCCTGACAGCACTTTCCAGGGGCAAGGACACAATTCCCGTCTTTGCAGACCTGACAGTTGGGGTTGCAGGCGGGGTTGCAGACGGGTGGCTCTATGCAGGTGAATGTCTTCCTAATATCGCACTTTGTCTTACCATCAGTGTGATTCTTGCAATCTTCATCTGAGGCACACTCCTCGCATCTGCTCTCGAATGAATTGCATCTCCAGTGGCAGGGACAGTCGTTATCATTCTGACAATTTCCATAGTCTATACAGTATCCGTTCTTACAAATCTTATTTGGCAAGCATTTTTCACTGCAATTATCCGTACATTCATTACCACCCTCATCGGGGAGGACATCGGGTCCTGCATCTGACAAGACATTCAAACAGGTAAAAGTACCCGGATCACAGAAATTCCCCTTCTTCTTGTCTATGCAATCCTTATCCTTTGTACATTCCGGTACCTTACACCTTCCGCTTATGCACTTTTCACCCGCCGTCTTATTACAATCATTATCCGATTTGCAGATCAGAGTACTCTGCACATCTTTACCCGGCCCTCCATCGGGTTCATTATTCTGGGTGTCACTGCAGGCAAATAGAAACATACCGAAAAGGGCGATCAAAATCACAAAAATCTTCTTCATAGGAATCCTCCTTCATAGAAGATAAATTATGGACAGGTACACCAGTTAAACATATTGCAGGTATACCCGAAACACTCGCTATCGTCATTACACTGTTTGGTGCATCTCTTGGTTGTCAATCCACAGGTCAATCCTGAGATAAGACAGAGTGGGTCAAGTACCTGTGAACAGACAGCACACCAGTTTGTCGGGATATCCTCACACTGTTTCTTTACTGGATTACACCACTGGGTATTCTTATCACACTGTCCGTAACACTCATCCACCTTATACTTGCAAAGGTGATTCGAATCACAATAATAATTTTGCTGACAGTGTAGATCATTTGTACATTCGTAACAGATACCAGATATTGGATCACAATGGGGCTTTGAGGCATCTTTGCAATCCCTGTCTTCTGTACAGGAAGTCTTTATGCACTCTCCATTCTTACAGATAGTATTAGCACAGCAATCCGAATCGATGTTACATCCACTCACACAGGTTGGATTACCATCTATCACCTTACAAATGGTAGAACACAGGCATATATAGTCCTTGCAGGGGTCTGAGATATCTGAGATATCTGATACCGCATCATAACCCATATCAGTAGAGGCATCATATACATCCATTATCTCTTCTCCTGCATCCTCTACAGGTGATACACAGATGCCATTCGCTATATCACAGATACCAGATCTGCAATGGGAATTATCGTAGCACTCTACACATATCTGTCTATCAGGCGAGCAATGAGGTATATTGAGAGGACAATCCAGGTCCTTCTTACAGGTCTGAGATGTGTCCATTATTGAGTCATCCTGAAGGTCTGCGGGTATCTCATCAGTAATGATATCCTCCACATCCAGAACGCCTGTATCCTTCACACAGTCATAGCATATTCCATTGAGGGGGTTACAGCACTTCCCCTCTCCACAGTCCTCATCCTTCTGGCAGAAATCGCTCTGGCAATAACATACGCCCTGTTTACACAAGCCATCATAACAATCGGAATCCTCCTTGCACATCATACCGTTTACGCATCTATCGGGCCTGCGGGTATCTTTTATAGACTTTATGTCCGGGACTATCTGATGATTCTCGTTGCAGTTTAGGGCTATAAACATAATCGAAATCAAAATGCAAAAATCTGCAAATAGCAGCACCCTGAAAAACATATATAAATTATATAAAGATTACCAAATAGTGTCAAATAATAAAATAGGTCAATCTATAAAAAAGCAACTCCTGCTACAATTACAGCAATTATCCATAGTGCCTGCTTCTCATCTTTTCTATTGTATCAGATATACTTTTCTGGATCTTCTATCATATCCTTCATAAAGAGTAGTCCGCGGCTGGCTGTGAAACCATCTGCTATCCTCTCATCAAATGTAATCCTTATTGGTAGCGTCTCCTGTATGACAATCTGATTATCCTCTCTCACCACAGGCTTTTTGTATATCTTCCCGATGTTTATAAAAAATGGACAGTCTCCATATTCATATAAATGGTGGAATACCGCGTCTATCCCGATGGAGCCAAGATTGGTCACAAATACACTCGAAAAGAATGGGTCATCCCTTGTGAATGAGTTGGGAAGGAGTCCAAAGAAATTCAGAGTAAAGACCACCTTCACCGCCATCATTAAAATAAGTCGTGGTATTTTTGAGAAAAACTCAGATTTTTTATCTGCGTCGAGCTCCCTTCCCTTTCGAGCATCATCGATGGAGTTTTTTACATAGTCTACAAATTTATCAAAACTCATATCTGAGTCAAATCTGAGCTTTACCTCCCTCATAGGGGAATCAACAGTCTTCTCCACCTTCATTGAGAAGGCTATAGTTATATCGCTTCTCTGATAAACCCTCTTCCCTCTAATATATCTATTCAACTCGGGATGTCTTATAAGCCCCTTGAAGATTGAGTAAAGGAAGATATAGAAGATGGTAATCTTATTTGTTGAGGTCTCGTTGAATCTTCTTATAAACTCAAGTGTCCTGCCGACATCTGCCTCCACCTCAAGAAAGACAGCGGCATCACCCCTCCTTGGCATAATATAACTCATCAAGGTCCTGTAGGGAGGGACTTTTACAATATAATCCTTTTTCAAATCCTCACCCTCTTATTTTAAGTGTGGTATTTTTATTTTGTGCTTTTTAGCCATCTTTATTGCTATATCATAACCCGCATCGGCGTGTCTCAATATACCCATAGCAGGGTCAGAATTTAATACTCTCGAGAGCCTCCTGCTTGCCTCTTTAGTACCATCTGCCACTATAACCATCCCTGCATGGAGGGAGTATCCTATACCCACACCACCACCGTGATGGAATGACACCCAGCTTGCCCCATTTACAGCATTTATCAGGGCATTGAGTACAGGCCAGTCTGCAATTGCATCAGACCCATCCTTCATTGCCTCAGTCTCCCTGTTCGGGGAGGCAACAGAACCACAGTCGAGGTGATCCCTTCCTATTACAATCGGAGCCTTAACTTTACCCTTTTTTACCAGATCGTTGAAAATTAGCCCTATCTTTTCTCTCTCTCCATAGCCGAGCCAGCATATCCGCGCCGGGAGCCCCTGAAATTTAACCTTCTTTGATGCCATATTCAGCCATCTGACCACACTCTCATTCTCTGGGAGTGCCTTCTTTACCGCCTCATCGGTTGTGTAAATATCATTTTTATCTCCTGACAGGGCAACCCATCTAAAGGGGCCCTTCCCCTCACAGAATAGCGGTCTGATATATGCAGGTACAAATCCAGGGAAGTCAAAGGCATTCTCTACACCGCCCTCCTTTGCCTGTGCCCTGATGTTATTTCCATAATCAAACACATATGAGCCCTTTTTCTGCAGGTCCAGCATAGCCTGAACATGCACCACTATCGACTCTATTGCCCGCTTCTTGTACTCCTCCGGGTTAGACCTCCTGAGTTGTATCGCCTCAGATAAGGTCATCTTATTTGGCACATAGCCATTGAGGATGTCGTGGGCACTGGTCTGGTCAGTGACAAGGTCAGGGACAATTCCGCGCCTTACAAATTCAGGGTATATATCTGCTGCATTCCCGAGCAACCCGATCGAAAGTGGCTCCTTTTTACCCATCGCCTCCTCTGCCCATTTAAGTGCCTCATCAAGGCTTTCGGTACTCCTGTCCAGATAACCCGTCTCCAGTCTTCTCCTGATTCTGCTCGGGTCTACCTCGACACATATGGCAACCCCATTGTTCATAGTAACTGCCAGAGGCTGAGCACCTCCCATACCACCAAGCCCCGCTGTAAGCACCAATCTTCCAGAGAGGTCGGATTTAAAATGGGTCTTTGCAGCGGCTGCAAATGTTTCATAAGTCCCCTGAAGAATCCCCTGCGTCCCTATATATATCCAGCTCCCTGCAGTCATCTGACCATACATTATAAGCCCCTTCTTATCCAGCTCCCAGAAATAGTCCCAGTTTGCCCACTTGGGGACGAGATTTGAATTCGCAATGATTACCCGCGGTGCATCTCTATGGGATCTCAATACACCAACAACTTTTCCTGATTGGACAAGCATAGTCTCTTCATCTCCAAGGGTTCTGAGGGTAGAGACTATCTTCTTATAGCAATCCCAGTTCCTCGCTGCCTTTCCAAATCCACCATATACAATGAGTTCATCAGGTTTCTCTGCGACCTCAGGGTCGAGGTTGTTCATAATCATCCTGTATGCGGCCTCCTGAATCCAGCCCTTACAATGAAGCTTAGTTCCTCTTGGTGCTCTTATTTTCATTCTATCCTCCTTGTGAGGTTAATCATCCAGGCAAAAGGATTGATACCTTTGTCCCTATTCCAATCTGACTCTCAATCTTAAGTTCACCCCCCATAGCCTCTGTATAACCCCTCGCAATCTTCAGCCCCAAACCCATACCACTCTTCTCCCTCGTATCCATATTAGAGACGGCCTGATAGAAGGGTTCAAATACCATATGAATCTTGTCTTCCTCTATACCTACACCCGTATCCTCCACTGTTATGACTATATATCTCTTAGGGGTAACTCCAAATCTGTCAGATTGGGATTCGGGGTTTATTACCTTTTCGTACAGAAATACAGCGATTGAACCTCCCTCATCGGTAAATTTTATTGCATTGTCCAGAATCTTTGAGAAGACTACCTTAAGCTTCTCGTGGTCACACATATAATGAGTATCCTGCAATTGGTTTGTAAAACTCACCCTCAAAGCCTTCTTCTCTGTCTCGGGATAGAACTCATCTATTATCTTACTTATGTCCTCTGAAATATCCCCGACCTCTTTATGAACCTCAATAGAGCCTGATTCGATTGAACTCAAAATCAGAATATCGTTTATTATCTTCAAAAGCATAAGGCCCTTCTGATTTATAGTATCAACATACTGGAGTGCCTCTGGGTTAAGGCTAAACTCCTTCTTTAGTATATCAGAATATCCGATAATGGAGGTAAGGGGCGTCCTGAGCTCGTGGGTTATTGTCTTTATAAAGGCGGTCTTATATCGGGAGACTGACTCCACCTCAGCAAGCATCTCATTTAACCTGTTGTTGAGTATCTCTATCTCTGCATAACTCTCCTTCTGGGTCTCCAGATGCATCCTGGATGTAAGATACATCTTGTATGAACTGTACAGGAATGCTGAGAGCATCTGCTTGATATTCTTCATCAACTGAGATGCCTCTTGATTAGACATAACTTTATAGTGTTGTAGAATATCTGAGGAACAGGAATCATCCCTGAATAATCTTTTGCAGAAGTCTTCCACCTTACTCTTATTTTCGTAACTTATATAAGGCCCAAGGGAGATATACCCTACTATCTCGGTCTCGTAGTCGAGGGGTGATAATAAATATGAGAACCCGCTTTCACAATCTATCCTCTTCATACCAATGGATGGGAGATTCTCTACAATTGCCTTTTTGACCCTCTCGCACGCCCTCGCCTCTTGACTCCCCTCCTCTAAATCTTTACAGATATACTGTCGAGCAATTTTTATCTCTGAGTATTTTTTTTTGTTTATGTCAAAAAGGGATATCTCGGTCTTTATAATATCTCCAATAGCAGTAAACAACTCCCTTACAGTCTCTCTGTCCAGAAGCTTCGAAAGACCGATATCCGATATATTTGTTATGTCAAAATCCATCCCTATACCTTTGGTTTTATGTCTAGCTTCCCAACGAGAGAGAGGTCTATGTGTTTATATATATTTTCGAGAAATTCGCTCTGGGATATCTTAAATTTTGCCTCAAAGTTGTGTCTCTCACAGAGGTACCTGTGAGTGAGGGACAACAACCCGAAGAGGGTCTCCACAACACCAAACCCCTTAATAGCCACCGCCTTGAAGATGGGCTCCTTACCCTTCTTTGCTATCATATCTATCTCCGCATCGCTCTTTATATTGGGCAGATCCCTCTTGTTGAACTGAATCACAATAGGTATTTCGTCGGGGTTCAGCCCGTTGGCACGCATATTCTCCATCAGATTGTTCCAGGACTCGTTATTGGCATCGTTGAGGGCTATCTGAGAATCTGCGATAAACGCCACTGCATCAGCCCCGGCGAGGACCAGTTTTCGAGTGGAGTTGTGAATCACCTGTCCAGGGACAGTAAAGAGCTTCAGTTTGACCTTGATACCGGATGAGGTATTGAAAAATACAGGGAGCAGGTCGAAGAAGAGGGTCCTATCATCCCGGGTATCCAGTGTCATCAGACGACCTCTCCCCTCCTGTCTGATCATCTGGTGTATCGCCTGTAGATTGGTGGTCTTCCCTGAGAGGGCTGGACCATAATATACAATCTTGAGAGTTACTTCTTTTTGAGCAATATTGAACTGCAAGTTAGTCCCTCCTCTATTTGTCAATTAGAGATGCTGCATCTCTATCTATCAAAAATGTGCAATCCTGATGAAGTCTCAGTATAGATGCAGGACATTTTGGGGTAATATTCCCTTTGAATGCCCTCCTTATCACCTCAGCTTTATCCCTTCCCGATGCAATGAGTATAATCTTTCTGGACATCATAATCGTCCCAAGACCCATTGTGATAGCCTTCGTGGGGACTTTACTTATCGAACCGAAATATTTTGCATAAGCCCTTCTTGTCTTACTTGTGAGTCTTTCTATATGAGTCTCTGCAATGAACTCGTCAGATGGTTCATTAAAGCCAATATGGCCATTGTGCCCTATACCAAGGATCATTAGGTCTATTGGACCAAATTTTCTAATTGCCTCCTCGTATCGCCTGCACTCCTCTTTCAGATCTCGTGCCGTTCCATCAGGGATATGGATATTCTTATTATTGATATTTATGTGGCGGAACAAGTTATCCTGCATATAACGATAAAAAGAATTTCTGTCATCCCTGCCAATACCAGCATATTCATCCAGATTGAAGGTGGTAACATTCGTAAAGTCCACAAAGCCGTTTTGATAAATTATTACCAATTCTTTATACATCAAAAGGGGAGTTTTCCCTGTAGGTAATCCCAGTACGAGGTTTGGCTTGAGGGCTATACTCGCCGCAATCAGGAGTGCCGCCTGCCGGCTCATCTCCTTGTAATCTTTCATTACAATCAAGTTCATAAATCTCTTACTTGATATAAAATTTTAGCTCTTTAACTATCTCGGAGCCCAGAAACTGATTTATCTTCGTTCTCAAATCCTCCTTATAATATTGCACATCATTTAACCACACAGAGTCAGGTACCTGTATTAGGAGTTTACCATTTTTGAGTTCTACAGGTTTTAGGCTCTTATGGTTATCCCCGGCTATCAACTCCCAATTGTTCAGAATAGCACCAAGGGTCATACCATCCTTAATCCACGGGCTTGAGCCCATCACCTCAGATATAATCGAATAGGCAGGTTTTACAGATGATATATTGTACCTCTTTTTGGTCATCAGAATGCCAGTGTAAGCATTATGTTGGCAGAGATATAATTCATATATGAGGCAAAATCCTTGACCTCAAACTTTGCCCCATCTGCAATTTTGGCTGCTGCCTCCTCAAGGGTCGTCTTCTTCTGCATTATGGCTATATTATATCTCGCCTGCAACCCAAGCATAACAAACGGTGCGAGAGAAAAATCCAGTCCTCCACCGGCATATAGATGGGCACCATAGCTATTCTCGTCGAGAGCAGAGATCATCGCGAGTCCACCACCTGCATCAATATACGGATTAATGACAATCTCAAGTAGATAAAATCTAAACCCTGCATCAAAGGTCTGTAAGGTGAGGCTCTTTCCATCTACTCTCTTATTCTCTTCTTCAATCGCCCTGTTTATCTCTTCACTTGTTGGATCACTCGTGTTGGGAACCTTTACAATCTTGTTAGATGGAGATCTCTTGACCTCCGAGAAACCAAAGCTATTAAATCTATATCCAAGTTCAAACCCACCAAGAAGCACATCTAAACCACCAAAGTATCCAAACCCATTTTTATAGTCCACCATTACACCCGAGGTGTCGTTTACTTTCAATAATGTATTATCCCCGAAGCTGCTCAATGGGTAGACTCCACCACCACCGAGGGATATACCTATTTTCGCTAAGGCTGATGAAGAAATTAATGATAACAGAATAACCAGAATGAAATACCTTCTCATATTCACTTTCTCCTCCTTTTTACTTCATAAGTTCTTTTGCCTTTTGAGCGTATTGCCCATCAGGGCTATTTTCAAGATACTTTTGCATATTCTCAATGACAGCCTCTTTTGGTGCCTTATTTTCCTTATAGAGTAAGCCCAGTTGATAGAAGCCCTCTGCTCCCGCCTTTGGATCTGTCTCCACAGCTGTCTTAAACATCTCCGCCGCCCGCTCAAAATTCTTGTTCTTCTTATGCATCTTTCCAAGTGAGATAGCCAGTTCTACAACAGCCTTCTTGTTTCTCATACTTTTGAATCCAGACAAAGCCAGTTCAAACTCCTCAATTGCCCTCTGTTCATCCTGCTTGGCCAGATATACCTTACCCTTCTCCATATGGGCAAATGGGTCTTCTGGATTTATTCCCAGTGCCTTGGATGCCTCCTTCAGGGCATCATCGAGGGAGCCCTTCTGTCTCAAAGCCCTCGCCATCAACACATATGCCTCACCCTTGTCCTTCTCCTGCATTAGATTTGCAGCCCGTTTTATGGAGGATATTGCCTCATCATATTTTTCTTTTGATATCAAAAATTCACCCTTTTTCATATAAAAGGAAGGATTTTTTGGATCAAGCTTTATGGCGTTATCATAGGCTGAAATAGCCTTATCCACATTATTAGAAGCGGCATATATCTTTGCAAGTTCGAAGTGAATGAGCGGATTCTCCTTATCAAGATTGAGTGAGGCATTCAAAAGGTCTTCGCCCTCCTTTGTATTCCCCTTATTATAGAAAATCACTCCCTTTATAAATATGGCAAGGGATTCCTCCCTCGGTGAGAGTTTATTCTCGCCCTTGAGTTTCAGGACATCCTCCACAATCTTTAATGCCTCATCGTATTTCGATGGATCCTGACTCAATACAAGGGCCGAACCCAGAAGCGATCCTGTATGTTCTTTATTGTCTTTCAGGGCGAGTTGATATTGCCCAAGTGCCTGATTCATATATCCCTGCTTATACGATATATCACCCATAATCTTGTATGACCTGGGGTCCTTAGCCTTTGGGTCATTACCTGTCTCGGAGAGGTGTGCCTTCTTTACATAGTCAATTGCCTCATCATAATTTCCAATCTTCATAAGTCCTATAGCAAGTGCCCATAAAAGTCTTGCGTGTTGTGCCCCCTTTATAACCTCTTCTTTGCCAAGTTGAATGGCAGAGTTGGCATCACCTCCATAGATCTTCATCAACATCTGGGCGGCTGTGAGTGTAGCAGAGGTGTCCTTCTTCTGAATGGCGTCATTTATATGCTCTGTCGCAGCCTTGACGATGGCCGCATCTCCTCCATATTCACCAAAGAGGATAGCCTCGACATATCCCAATGTGGCCTTAAAATTCCCCGAGTCTTCGAGTTTTATAGCCTCCTCAAGTGCCCTCTTTGCCTCGAGGTATCCATAATAGGTATCCAGTTTCATATTTTCAACAGCCAGATTGGTCAGGTTCTTAATCTTCTTGGCCTTGTTGGCGGTGTAAGCAATAAAACCGATAATAGTAGCAGATATCACAGCGAGGATGACTATGAGCATCAGGGTGCGCCTTGCCTGGTCCTTCTTCAGGACATCATCTGAGGCAAAATCGTCTGCTGTAGGTGGAGGCAATCTGGTAATCTTCTTCTTAGGAGCTGGAGCGGCTTCAGATGAAGCAGGTTGAGAAGTTGTTGCAGGTTCAGCCTCAGGTGCCTCTGTAGATGGTATCTCAGATGGTCTCTCAACAGGTGGTGGAGGCATCCTTTTAGGCTCTGCACCAGCTACCTTTTTCTTCGCAGGAGTGGACTTACCACCCCCCGCTGGTCTCTTTGGTGCGACCTTCTCTGTATGTTCCTCCTCCCCTTCCTCCTTTAATGCGCCGGGAGGTGTGAGATTCACCCCCTTTTCAAGCAGAAGAGCTTTTGCCTCAAGATTGGTCGGGTCGAGCTCATATGCCTTCTTTAGTGCCTCTATCGCTGCCTCGTTCTCATTGAGTTTCAGGTGCAGATTCCCCTTCATAAAGTATGCCATTGCACACCTGTCGTCTATCTTAATGAGCTCATTTAATGCCTCTATCCCCTTCTGGTACTTAGACTGCTTCAAATAAACTTTAGCAAGAGAGAGATACCCCTCTTTTGGGTGAGACTTGATCCCCTTCTTGGCTACTATCATAGCCTCTACCAGTCGACCCTTCTCAATATAGGCGTCTACCAGGTCGACAAAGACGAGGGAATTGGGGTCCTGAGAGAATTGCATCTCCAGTTGCGATACATCTTTTGGCTGTTTTGATTTATCTTCCTGATTGCTCATATGATTACCTCGTAAATATGTAATACAATCAAAAGCGGAAGGATAATAACAAATTATCAATTATGTGTCAAAGGTATTCTTTATCAGTTTGTATCAGTTTGTAAAGGTTTAGTTATTAGTGGTATTTTCGCCAAGTGCATTGGATATTTGATTAAGTGCAATGCGGGTAAGTAAAAATTCCCCTCTGTTAGAGGGGTAGATGCCAAAGGCAGACGGGGTGTGTCAATTCCCTTCTA
>Ga0078972_1004085_pt1 | contig 41430 bp, 35 predicted proteins | sample YelNatPaOPGAMG01_FD_67568 | JGI IMG/M metagenome (GOLD analysis project Ga0078972, IMG submission 67568) | Hot spring thermophilic microbial communities from Obsidian Pool, Yellowstone National Park, USA - OP-RAMG-01 (SPADES assembly) (version 2) | ecosystem: Environmental > Aquatic > Thermal...
CTTTGATTATTATTTCCGAATATTAATAGTTAAATCAGTAAGTATATAAATTCAAGTATAACAACTTAGTTAGGGGCATTTCAAAGCAGGCGGGCGAATTGCGAATGTTTATTCGTAGATTAGTGATTCGTAGATTCGCATCACAGCTTATTCGTAATAGACTTTATGTTTATTGGAGAATATAGCTACAACATAGATCCGAAAAAACGAATAGCCATTCCCTCGAAATTTCGGGAAGATTTTTCTGGTCGGGCGGTTATTACGCGAGGTTTAGATAAATGTCTTTTTGTATATCCCATAAAGACATGGGAAGATTTATCTTCAAAACTCGGGAGTCTCCCGATGGGGGAGTCGGGAACCAGGAGTTTTGTGAGACTAATGCTAGCGGGAGCAGTGGATGTTGATATTGATAAATTTGGCCGGGTATTGATACCAGACTATCTCAAAGAATACGCTGGTCTCAAAAAAGAAGTGGTCATTGCCGGCCTTTATAACCGTCTTGAAATTTGGGACAGTGAAAATTGGAAGAAATATAAAGAGGAAGCCGAGAAAAATACGGATGAAATTGCGGAACAATTAGGAAAATTAGGGATATATTAAATTCTAAGGCTAAGCCTTAGCCGCGGCTAAGTTTTAGCCTTAGAAGAAAAAGTGGTGATTCATAAGCCGGTATTACTTAAGGAGGTCATTAAAAATCTCAATCTAAGACCGGGAATGACAGTGGTTGACGGAACTCTGGGGGCAGGCGGGCATTCACTGGCAATACTCAAAAAAATTCTTCCCGGTGGAAAGTTGATTTCAATTGATTGGGATTGGCGAGCGGTTGAAAATTTTCAAAAAATATTAGCCAAGGAAAGTTACGAGATCCCGGAAAAAATCTTCCCCGCGTCAATAAAAAATAACATTAGTGACGAACATAATTCTCCTTGTGTTTTGGCGCCATTATTTTCGGGGGATAAAATCGTTGGGTATTGGTGCGGGGTAAGAGAAAATTACACAAATTTAGATAAGATTTTAGAAAGTTTAAAAGTAAATAAAGTCGAGGCAATTCTGGCTGACCTTGGGTTTAGCTCCGACCAAATTGAAGATCCAAAGAGGGGATTTAGCTTTTTGCAAAACGGACCCGCCAGCAACGCTTCGCGTAGCGATGCGGGCTGGCCGCTGGATATGCGGTATTCGCCTGAAACGCAGAAATTAACAGCGGCGGACGTGGTGAATAATTATTCTGAAAAAGATTTGGCTGAAATTTTTTGGAGGTATGGCGAGGAAAAGTATGCGCGAAGAATTGCTAGGGAAATTATTCGAGCCAGAAAAACCAAAAAAATTAGGAAAACTAAAGAACTGGTTGAAATTATTGCCAAGGCGGTTTCAGAAAAGTACAAGAAGGGAAGATTTCATTTTGCCACCAGAACTTTTCAGGCTTTGCGGATTGAAGTCAATCAAGAACTGAAAAATTTGGAGATATTTCTTGAAAAAGCGGTGAAAGTTTTGGCTGGAGGTGGAAGGCTGGCGATCATCAGTTTTCATTCGCTCGAAGATCGAATAGTTAAAAATTATTTTCTGAAAGAGTCTCGCGATTGTATTTGCCCGTCAAAATTTCTTCGTTGTGTTTGCGGTCATAAAAAGACTGTCAAATTGATCACTAAAAAACCAATTCAACCTAGCGAAAAGGAGATCAGAGATAACCCCAGAGCCAGAAGCGCGAAAATGAGAGTGGCAGAGAAGATTTAGGTCTTTACGAATTACGAATCAATTACGAATATACGAATGAATTATCTTTCTTGCGTTAGCGTTAATTTTCATTGATTCGTATATTCGTACGAAATTCGTAGTTCGTAGAGAAATACTAAAACAAATAACAAAAAAGACAGGGGGCGAAAATTTAATGAGTCGCTATTTAACTATTACTCACTCTAACTCTATTCGCTTCGGTGAAAGAAAAAGAGCCTTAAACTCTGGATTTCGGATAGGTCGGGTAACTTTGAGTTTTTTTCTGGTAGTGCTGATTTGCGCGGCAGGAGTCTTTTATATCTTTGAAGTAAATAATATAGCCACCAAAGGGTATGAAATAAAAAGTCTGGAAAACCGCCTTAGTGAGCTAAGAAGGGAAAATGAAAATCTTCGTCTCCGGGAAGCTGAACTAAAGTCAATGTATAAAATTGAAGAAAAAACTGAAGAACTTAATATGGTAGTGCCGCAAAATATAAGTTATCTTAACCTGCCTGGCGACGTAGCGATGAAATAGGGAACAGAAATTACGCAGTATAAATCATAAATAATTGACTTATAAAAGCCGTAATTAATGTTTTATCAGCTAAAACTGCCGGTTTATTTTTGAAAGTAATGGTCTATAAATAGTTTAAATAAGCCAATTTGCTTTAGAAAGCATTTTTATGCGTAAGTTTTTTTCCTAAGACCAAGACTTGGGAAAGATTTGAAGTCGGCTCGATGCCGTCCCAAATCCGCCGTTGTCCATTTTTGTAAAATTTAAGTTTTTGATATTTTTTTGATTTCTGTATCGTTATCATAATAATATCCTAATAATGCGGCCGTCATTAAGATGATTATTTTGTTTTGGGTTGGATGTTTGGGTATAGGAGATTATTTTTTGAGTTAGATAGTTATTTAGATAGTTGTTATAAATTCAATCACCAAAATGCGGCCGTCAGTGAAATGAGTGGATTTATCTTTCCTACGTACTCCCTACGTACGCAAAATGTCCCAAGTATCTTTTTCTTTAGGATACTCCGAATGGTCCTGGCAGAATTAGATGTCACCCGGCGAGTGATTAACCGTAAGATAATCGGATGATTAAAAAAAAGATGTTACGCTTAGCGACGATCGTCATTTGTTTGTAACAGATCTTTCCCAAGATTATTTTACTTTCCGGTGCAGAATACCGCGAGCGATCTACCGGCAACGCTTCCAGCCCTGCGAGCAAAGAGGCAAAACCAGAGAATTTTATAGTTTTGAGACAAAAATGGTAAGCAGGAAAATTTCTAAATCCAAACATAGCTTTCTCAGAACAAACTTCCGGATATATCTTCTGGTTGTTTTTATTTTATTAGCCACAGGACTAGTGATTTTTCGCCTTTATACTCTCCAGGTTCTTGCCCGAAATTATTATCAAGAACTGGCGGCTGATCAGCATAAAGTTTTTGATAAGTTAGTTCCCGAGAGAGGGGAGATATTCGTAAGGGACACAAACGGCTATTATCCCGTGGCGGTAAATAGGAAGCTGAATCTGGTTTATGCAGTGCCGCGGGAGGTAGAAAACCCAAAAGAGACGGCTAAGCAAATTGCTTCAATTTTGGAGCTAGATGAGAAAGAAACTGAGGCAAAATTAGATCAATCGGATGGTTGGTATGCGGTTCTCAAGCATCAGGTGGAGGATGAGAAAGTTTTCCAGTTGAAAGAGAAAGAATTGAAGGGAATTTATTTTTCTCCTGAAGACAAGCGATTTTACCCGGGAGGAACTTTTGCTTCTCAAGTAGTTGGTTTTGTTGGATCGGATGGCAATCAAATCAAGGGACGCTATGGCATTGAGACTTTTTGGGAGAAGGAATTGGCGGGTCAAGAGGGTCATCTTGAGCAGGAAAGAGATACTGGTGGCCGCTGGATCTCCATTGGTGAAAGAAATATTGTGCCGGCTGAAAATGGAGCCGATCTTTATCTCACTCTTGACCATACCGTTCAATATCGAGCCGAAATGGCGATTAAAAAGGCGGTAGAAAAATACAGCGCGGACAGAGGAACAATTATTGTTCAAGATCCACACCGCGGGGCGATTTTAGCGATGGCTTCTTGGCCGACTTTTGATGCCAATGAGTTTTCTAAAGTTGAGGATATGTCACTTTTTTCTAATCCGGCGGTGAGTGGAACGTATGAGTGCGGTTCGGTTTTCAAGCCGATCACGATGGCGGCCGGGTTGGATGCGAAAGTTGTGACGCCGGATACAACTTATACGGACACCGGCGCGGTGAATGAAGCGGGCTACACTATCAAAAATTCGGACGGGAAAGCCAATGGAGTTCAGACAATGACTCAGGTTTTGGAGAAATCCTTGAATACGGGGGCAATATTTGTAGAAAAACTTTTGGGAAACTTGCGCTTTTATGAATATGTCAAAAACTTTGGCTTTGGGCAGGTTTTGGGAATTGAAACAATTGGGGAAGTTCCAGGAGACATTTCCGGTGTGGCAACCCTTCGCAACATAAATTCCTTTACGGCTTCCTTTGGTCAGGGTATTTCTGTAACCCCTCTTCAATTGGTGAATGCTTTTTCAGCCATTGCTAATGGAGGGGAATTGATGAAGCCTTATTTAGTAGAGAAAATTGTGAAAAGTAATGGGGAGGAAACTGAAACTGAGCCTCAAGAAATAAGGCGGGTTATCTCCAGAGAAGCTAGTCTTGACCTGACACGAATGCTGGTGAGCGTTGTTCAAAATGGGCACGGAAAGAAAGCCGGAGTCCCGGGTTATTTGGTGGCTGGGAAAACCGGCACGGCTCAAGTTCCCAAAAAATCGGGAGGTGGCTATGAGGAAAACCAGCACATTGGCTCTTTTGTTGGTTTTGCGCCGGCTTATGATCCGAAATTTGTGATGTTGGTAAAGCTTGATAACCCCAAAAATGTTGAATGGGCAGAATCAAGCGCCGCGCCAACTTTTGGCGAGATGGCAAAATTTATGCTAGATTACTTCGGAGTGGAGCCAACAGAAGAATATACCCAAAAGGATCTGGATATTTTCAATGCTACCCATGATGTTTCCATCTATCAAGCGGCAAAACCAGAAGAACAGCCCGTTCAAATGACCCAGCCGGTAGAGGAGAAGAAAGATAAAGAGAAGAAAAAGAGAAAATAATTCGGTTGTTGGTGGCAAGGCTTGTGGATGAGGAATGAATTGTTGTTTTCCGGCTACGAGAAAAAATTAAGGATGGGATCTCCGTGTATATATGTAGCAAGAAATCCTAAGTCATAAATAAATCTAAAATCCAAATAATAAAAATCCAAAGTTCCAAATTCAAAACACTAGGAAATCCAAAATCCAAAGCTCAAAATTCAAAACAATATCAAAATTCCAATGATCAAAATCTAAAACTTGTTTTGAATTTAGAATTTAGAATTTAGAATTTGTTTTGGATTTGGGATTTCCCATTATTTGGTATTTTGTTGTTTTGTCGCTTTGGTATTTCCTAGTATTTTGAATTTTGGATTTGGGATTTTGGTATTTTTTAGAATTTTATCTATCAAAAAGCCAATGACTTTAGACCAACAACCAGACCAACTACCAATGACCAAAACAACTAATGACCAAAATTTATGAAGCCTCGCAAAATATTGCTTCTGGAGAAAATTCTCAGATACTTGGCAATTAAGGCTTTGCGCCGTTTCAAGCCTCGGATTGTGGGGGTAACAGGCTCGGTAGGCAAAACTTCAACCAAAGAAGCTATCTTTACGGTGCTTTCTTCGAAGTTCAGAGTGCGAAAAAACGAGAAAAACTATAACAATGAAATTGGTCTTCCTCTCACGGTGCTGGGATTGGAAAGTGGAGGAGGAAGTTTTTGGAAGTGGGCGATAGTTTTGTTTCAATCCATTTTTGTCATTTTGTTTGAAAGCAAGAAGAATTATCCGGAGATTTTAGTCCTAGAAATGGGAGCTGACCGACCGGGGGATATCAAGTACCTAGTTGACTTTTTGAAGCCGGAAGTGGGTGTGGTGACAGCCGTTGGAATCAGCCATCTTGAGTTTTTCCGGGATAAAAAACAAATTGCCAAGGAAAAGGGTACGTTGATAAAACATCTTCCCAAAGAAGGACTAGCTGTTCTCAATTTTGATGACGAAGAAGCGCGAAAAATGGCAGAAGGCACAAAAGCTAAAGTAATATTTTATGGTTTCTCCGAAAAAGCGCAAGTGCGAGCCTCCGACATTTTTTTCGGATATGAAAAAGTGGAAGATTTCTATGGCGAAAGTTTGGATAAAATAAGAGGGATTAGCTTCAAGTTGAATTATGATGGCGCTTCTCTTCCAGTGAGACTTTTGCGGTCGGTGGGTCGGCCGCAAATTTATTCGGCTTTGGCGGCAGCGGCGGTGGGTATTCATTTTGGAATGAATCTCCTGGAGATTTCGGAGGCGCTCAAAAATTTTCAAGCCCCGGCGGGAAGACTCAATCTTATTGAAGGAATCAAAAACACGATGATTATTGAAGACAGCTATAATGCCGCGCCCCAATCCACTTTGGCGGCTTTGGAAGTCTTGGAAAAAATTCGGGCTCGGCGGAAATTGGCAGCTCTAGGAGATATGCTGGAATTAGGAACAGAAACTGAAGCGGGACACCGAGAAGTAGGTAGAAAAGCGGCTCAAGTAGTGGATATTTTGTTTACCGTGGGAGAAAAAGCTAAATTTATCGCCGACGAAGCGGAGAAAGCGGGACTTGATAGAAAAAATGAGAAAAACAAAGATAATAAAAGATTTTCTAACGGGATTGACAAGAAGAATATTTTTTGCTATAATGATCCATTCGAGGCTAAAATTTCTATTCAAAAAGCCTTGAGGGAAGGAGATGTAATTTTAATAAAAGGGTCTCAGGGGGCCCGGATGGAGCTGATTTCAGAAGAAATTATGCGCCATCCAGAAGAAGCTGAAAAACTTCTTCCCCGACAGACACCGGAGTGGAAAAGGGCTAGCTCATAGTCCATAAGACGCCGTAATAAGATGGTTACCAATTTTTTTCACCTTATTTAAGCCTTAAAATAGCCCATAAAGTTTTTGGGTTAGAGGCTAGGTAAAGTGGCTGTGGATAACTTCCTCTTGACTAAAGATATTAGCAAGAAGTAAAATAGGAAGCACTAAAAGAAAAAGAAAACCGAATTTCGGGAAAATTGAATATTTGGAGAGAGTTGACGGTTGACGAGAATAGGGGCTAACCGTAAGCTCTTTAACAAACGATCCAAGCGATACGCTGGGTCGTTTTGTGTTATAAAAGAGGTCGAACCTCGCTTCGGTTACCAGTTGAGACGAAATATTGCCGGCAGGGCAACTGAAGTTTCACATCTTGCGGGAGCGAGGTTTGACCTCTAAAACCGAGTAAAAACTCGTGGTAAATTTATAAACTTAAACTGCTGTGCCTTGGCTGAAAATTTTTTTATTTGTTTTTTAATACCCTGCAGCTTGCTGCAGTTGGGTAATTCCAATTTAGAGTCCAGAGCTTGCTCTGGGGTTGAATACCATTTATTCAAGGCTTAGTAGTTTAAAAAAATAAGGGAGAAAAATTTCTCCCGAGGAGGAGTTTATGGTTGCGACAATGGGTCTTCTTCCCATCCCGAGTGAGAATCCCGATGGGTGCGTCTGCATCTATCGGGAAGTGGGGGAGGATGGCCATTGTGTCAACAGGGGTCATCCGATTTGTGAGAAAACTCATCCAGGACCAAAGAGAACTTTGGTTCTGGTTTTCAGGAGAATCCCAGCTCACGCCTAGTCCAGGAGGAGGTATGGCTTATGGCCACGTTCAGGTGTATTAAGTGTAACAGGGCGTGGGACGACGGAAATGGTCGCGGAACTAACAATTCGCATGGGTTGTGTCCAACCTGTGCAAAGCAGCGGTTGGCTCCAATCTTCCAACGTCATCAGCGGAATGAAGGCAGTTTCGATTGCTTTGGCCGTTCCAGTGGCTATTGCGATCAGTGGAATTGCCTATACCGGGAACTTTGCCTTGCGCAAGATCCCGGTCCGGCGGACATCGCCGTAATTTTTTCCCGGTTGCAGACGCAACAACGTCCACAGCCGGTGTAAGGCTTCACGGAGCAAACATCATCAATTTTGATGAATGCAGAAAAAACCGTGGAGCCTTTTTCTTTTTGAAAAAATATTTTTTAGATGGCCTATTTTTTTATAGGGACTGTCGCCAATTCAATTTTTAGCTTATTTCTAAGCCAAAGTGATTTTAGGGCAAGAAAACTAAGAAGTCATTTATAAGCTAAAAATAATTTTTTGATTGCCGTTTGAACATCCAGTCCAAAAAAATGTTTACCAACCGATCGCCTGTTAAGCATTACTTCAAATATGGCTGCTGATACTGGATATAAATCTTTAGAAGTGGCTGATTAGACATATAAATAACTTTAATGACTAGGCAAGAACTTCCTAGTGTCTCTGCTAGTGTGGTTAATTATGACTACAAATTTCGCAAACATTGCCTTTGTCTATAGACTTGTCTTTGGCCATTGTCTAAATCGCTAAAATAGTGTAAATTAAAGGTATAATCCGACTTTAGAAAAAAAATTTTGAATTGGTCTTGCTTTGAATCTTTGAGCGCGGCTTGAGAAAGAGTTAGGTATAGAGGGACCATCGCCATTCAATTTTTTTAGCTTATTTAATCCAAAGGGTTTTTAGGACAAAAGAAACTAAAAAGCCATTTATAAGCTAAAAATAATTTTTTTGATTGCCGTTTGGCGACAAGCCTGTATAAGGAAGAGAAAACAAGTTTGCGCCAATATTTTGGTGAAAATTTTTTAAAAATTTAACCTAGCAAAAACTATGGATGCTAATCGAAATTGGGAGGCTCTTAGAAAAAATGATTCAGAAGTATATCAGGCTCTTGTTGGAGAAGAAAAAAGAGAACAAAAAGGAGTGGAACTCATTCCTTCCGAAAATTATACTTATCCCGAGGTGCTGGCCGCCAACGGTTCAATTTTAACTAACAAATATGCCGAAGGCTATCCGGGGAAAAGATATTACGGCGGACAGACGTATACTGACATCGTTGAAAATTTAGCTCGGGAGCGCGCCAAAAAACTTTTCCGTTGCGAACACGCCAATGTTCAGCCGCTTTCCGGTTCGCCTATGAATCAGGCGGTTTATTTTGCTTTTCTTGAGCCGGGCGACACGGTTTTGGCGATGGAGCTTTCTCACGGGGGACATCTGACTCATGGCGCGCCGGTTTCTCATATGGGGAAAATCTTCAATTTTGTTCGCTATAAAACTCACCCGGATGAAAAAGGGAGAATTGACTTTGAGGAACTTTTGAAAGTGGCTAAAGAATGCCGACCTAAAATTGTTATGTGCGGTTATACTTCTTACCCGCGGGATTATGACTATACCGATTTCAAAAAAGTGGCGGATGAAGTGGGAGCGTTGACCTTTGCGGATGTAGCTCATATTGGAGGATTGATTGCAGCCGGGGTGATGCGCAATCCTTTTGACTATGGCTTTGATATTGTTTCCACAACTACTCACAAATCTCTTCGCGGTCCGCGCGCCGGAATGATAATGAGCAAAAAAGAATATGCCGAGGCGATTGACAAATCCGTTTTTCCAGGGCTTCAAGGCGGTCCGCATATGCATACCATTGCGGCGATTGCTGTGGCTTTGGGAAAAGCGCTTGAGCCGGAATTCAAAGAATATGGAAAACAAGTCCTTTCCAACGCAAAAACGCTGGCGGAGGAGCTTATGAAGAATGGAGTAAAGCTGGTTACAGACGGAACGGACAATCATATGATGGTGGCTAACACTGCCCAAAGCTTTGGTATTGATGGTAAATTGGCGGAAGAAACTCTTGACAAAATTTCAATTACGGTCAACAAGCAGGTGATTCCCGATGATCCCAATCCGCCTCTTAGACCCAGTGGGATTCGATTAGGAACCCCAGCGGCAACCACGCGGGGAATGAAAGAGGAAGAGATGAAAAAATTAGCCGCTTGGATTGTTTCGGCGCTTCAAAACCACCAAAATGAAGAAAAACTGGCGGAAATCAAAAAAGAAGTAGAAGCCTTTTGCCTCCAATTCCCTGTGCCGGGAGTGTGAAATTTGAGATTTTTTCCAGAAAACTTTCTTTTTAGAACTTATTGCAGGGTAGTTGTCTTATAAAAGCCAAATTAAGTAACCGGGAGTTGAAAATTCCAAATTTCAAGCACCAAATCTAAAAAAATCCAAAATCCCAAATCCAAAATCCAAAACAATGTCGAGATCCCAATAGTTTTTCTAAGATGACATCTTAGGAAGGAACATCTTAGGAAGGAGTGAAGCTATGCTATCATCAGAAAAGAATAACTTTAATTTTGCCTCAAGAGTGCATTTAAAGTGGATTTATACATAATTCTCATTTGAGAATAGTCTGCTATAATTGAAATATGGAAATAGAAGTTAAAAAAGAACAGGATTCTGAGGCAATAAGACTTGACCGGAAATCAAAGATCCTTTTTACTTTTTTTGGGATTCTGATTGTTGGCTCGGTTATGGCAACGTATTGGCGTTATATGATCCGTCATGATTATATCATTCGAGCTAAAATTGACTGCGATCCGGAAAAGGAAAATTGTTTTGTTTGGAAATGTGATCCGATGTCGTTTGATGAAGGAAAGAAATGCACAGGTGTTCCCGAAAATGATATTTGGTATTATAAAATTCTAAACCGCAACGCGAAAAATATTCCTAATTGTGATCCAAAAGACGAAAATTGTACGGCTTATATTTGCGGAGAAGGGGAGACGGATTGTTCTGAAGAATTATGCACGCCAGAAAATGTTCCTGAAGGCGAAAGCTGCAACGATCCCAAGCAGTATCTTCTCGAAAATCCTCTGGAAGAGGAGAAAGAAGAGTGTGCGGAAGGAGATGAGGAATGTTTGGCGAGAAAAGAAAACGCTTCGTGCGAAGAGAGTGACGAAGAATGTACTGCGGATGAGGGAAAATCGGATGGAACGGAAAAAGAAAGCCTTATAAACGAGGATAACTCAGAAGAAGCAAATCCTGATAATCAAAGTTCTCCACCTGGGGGAAACTGAGCTAAACTAGTCTTAACAAAAATGTCTAGAAGGTTGCTCAAAAAATGTAAAGTAAAAACCTGTAATTTCGGAGAGCATTTGACGATTGACGGATACGGCGGAAGTTTTAAAAAGCTGAATGACAAAAAGCTGGTGCTTGACTGCCTCAAAAAACTGCCTCAGAAAATCGGAATGAAAATATTAGGAAGACCCTGGATTTATCTCGCACCGGACAACAACATCAGAGACTCGGGTGGATGGAGTGGTTTTGTAATTGTTGCCGAGTCGCATATCAGTATTCACACTTTTCCACACCGGCAGTTTGTAAGCATCGATGTTTATACTTGTAAAGAAGGATTGAACCGCAAGTTTCTCACGAGTTATTTCGTGAAAAAATTCGGCCTCAAAGACGTTGAAACGCATTTCATAAAAAGGGGAACGAGATACCCGGTGGAGATAATCTGCTGATTTTTTGCATAAATTTTACACTAGTCAACATTCCCAAGTAGATTTTTTTTATGTTTAATAAACTATACTTGATAAAAAAAGAGATTGGGTGATTGCATCCAATCTCTTTTTTGTGGCAGGATCACTCTTTCCATTGCTCCTTGAGTAACCCGAGGATTATCTCATCATGATACGCTCCGTTCTTGAAGATATTTTGTCTGCGTCGGCCCTCAATTTCAAATCCCAACTTCAGGTGCATTTTGAGACTTCGCACATTGTAGTCAATAACCGAGGAATTGATACGATGCAGATTCAACTGATGGAAGCCATGTCGGATCAGCAAATTTGCCGCTTCGGTTCCGTAGCCATTTCCCCAGAAAGATTTGTCGCCAATAAAAATACCAAATGTCGCCGTGCGATCTTTCCAGTTTATTCCATGGAATCCGCAATTGCCCAGCAGCCTTCTTGGAAAATCGAGACCATAACTTTCGATGGCCATTACAAGTTCTGTGTTTGATAAGGTGATTTTTTCGAACCATCTTTCTTCAGTTGCTTCAGAAAGGGGCATAAATACCAAGAGATATTGGTTGATTTCCGGATCATTAAGCCATTGACGAAAATGCTCAATATCGCGCCTTTCAATCACTCTTAAAAGAATTTTTTTTCCTCTCCACATAGTAATTCCACCTCCTTTAGGAATTCGGTGAATGATAGCAAGTGTTGCGGTTTTGTCAAATATTGGTTGATTTGGCGATCCGCTTTTTGTCAATCTTGAATCTATAATCTTTTATTTTAGCTAGACCTAACTTTGCTTTATATTAAGGAAAAATGGGGTAAGGATTGACTTTTTGACCGAAAAGGAGTATAATTAACAACTGGCAATAAAAAAGGGGATTTTGCCAAAAGTCCTTTAAAAATCAAATAAAAAGGGGGTGTCGCGATGGAAACTCGCGGAAGGTTCACCAGACTTGCCGCGAAACTCGCGGCAGGTTTAAGTATTATCGTTGAAATTGTGCTTGCCTTTCTCAATATCCAAAGGCAAGCTAATGGCAGAGAAAATGCGCTGAAGGTTAGCAGTGTGGGAATTAGGGCATCCCTTTACTACGGGGCAGATTGGCTAATTTTCAGCTTTTTTATTTCGACGGCCGTGCTACTTAGGCATAATGGCGTAACTGCGTTTGGCATCTTTCTTGTTCTCTGGATAATGGAATCAGCAGTATCTGCGCTGATTCTTATAATCCAGCAGAAGGTTAAATGGGACATTACCTTGGGAGAGGCCTACAGAAATTCCTTTGAGGTTCTGTACAGCTCTTCCCGGATTGTAGCCATTTTTGTTCTCATCCCCTTATTACTTAAATTTATTCTGTGGGATGGGACGGATCGCTTTGTTGTTTTCTTGGGAAAGGAGGCAAATAACTTTCCCAAGCGGACGGCATTGCTACTCGGAGTGGCTGGCGCAAAAATGGCCCTCTGGACGAAAGCAATTTTGCTCGGCTATCAAAGTGTAGCTGAGCTTATAAGTTTCTTTTAAGGGCTTGTGATCGCAAATCGGTTGCAAGCTCTTTTGTATTTGAGTTATAATGAAAATACTAATTCTTAGGTATTTTAACACATATGGATGATAAAGCGTTTAGTTCGATCGACTGGGTTGGGCAGTGCTTAGTTGATAAGAAAAGAACCAATGCTTTCAAAAGAGCGATAAAAAGAATTGTTAAGCCCGGTGATATAGTTTTTGACGTAGGTACAGGTTCAGGCATAATGGCTCTTATTGCTGCTGAGTCTGGAGCGAAACAAGTTTATGCCATTGAATGTGATCCGTATGTCGCGAATGTTGCCAAGGAAAATTTCATTCGCAACAAGCTTGAGAATAAAATAAAATTAATAATTGGAGATGCCAGAAATTTGAATTTCAAGGGAATTAGAAAACCAAATTTAGTTATAGCGGAAATGCTGACAACTGGCATGATAGATGAATTTCAAGTCCAGGCCATAAACAATCTTCATAGAAAAAAAATTGTTTCATCGCGAACTAATTTTATTCCCTACAAGCAGGAAACTTACGCATCTTTGGCGTATGCAAATTTTAATATGTATGGCTTCGAGATGAATATGGTCCTTCACCTTTGGGAGGCTTCGCGCACTGCTCCAGTTCCAGTGGCAATTACGCGTTTTGCGTTGTTAAACTCAATATATTTTAATAAAATAAACAGTGAACATTTCGAAAAGAATATTATCTTCAAGTCAATAAGAAACGGGGAAGCAAATTGCATTTATTTGAAAAGTAAAACATTTTTAGAAGGGAATGCAAATCTTTCCGAAACAGAATCAGTCAATGCTCCGGTCATAATTCCAATTCCGCAAATAGAAGTGAAAAAAGGTCAAAATGTAAGATTTAAGATAAAATATAAATTTGGTGGAGGTTTTGGAAGTTTTTCCGCAGTAAATTTAAAGTAAAATAAAACTTGATGAATAAATTTAATTTAACAAAAAAAATATACGTTGACGATACAAAGTCTACAGGTAAAGGTATTTTTGCAAGAATTCCAATTAAGAAAGGAGAACACATCGCGACCTTTAAAGGAAGAATAATAAAAAAGATTATTAAAACCAAAAAAGATTCTTTATCTTTCGTAGGAACTCATCTATTAGGTTTGGGCAGATATAAATGGCTAGAACCCAGTAGGAGTGATCCTCTCTATTACCTTAATCACTCATGCAATCCAAATGCCGGTATAAAGGGGTCGGTTCGTCTATATGCCATGCGTAATATAAATAAGGGAGAGGAAATAACTATAGACTATTCAACAACGGAGGAGTTTATTCACTGGAGAATGAATTGTGTTTGTAGGTGTGGTTCGAAAAACTGTAGAAGGACAATTCGATCCGTGCAATTTTTGCCGAAAAAGACTTTTAATAAATATATGCCATATATACCGACATACTTCAAAAATATTTACTTGAAATATAACAAAAAATAAAATGCAAGATATTTTTTTCTCAAGTTGTGGTTGGGATACAGCAAGGTATACAATTTTTTCTCGGAATGTATTTGAAAATCTTATATATTATTCTCATTTTTTCTCAGCTATACCAGCATTGATAATTGGTCTTTTTGTTTTTCTAAAAAGTAAGAAAATTTTAGTAGCACGAATATTATTTGTCAATACTTTATTATTTTCGGTATGGATTTATTTTGATTTGATACTATGGGCTACAGAAAAGCCGGCGTATACGATGTTTTTTTGGTCAATTATTATTCTAGTTGAGGTGCTTGTTTATGTGACAAGTTATTACCTTGTAAGACTTTTTGTTGATAATAAAGATATTAGTATTTTATCTAAATTTCTGATTTTTTTTGTAATTTTACCACTTATTGTAATTATTCCTACTCGATACAATCTTGTTAATTTTGATTTTACTAACTGTGATAGGGCGGCTACTGAAAGTAATGTAATTACTTATTATTCATATAGTCTCGAAATATTATTTTCAATACTTATCATTTATTTTGCATTCTTAGGATATAGGAAAGCAGAGGTAAAAAACAAAAGAAAAATACTGTTTTTTACGACCGGAATAATATTTTTCCTTTTAACTTTTTCATTAGGCAATATCATTGGTAGCTTTACGGACAATTGGAGAATTTCACAATATGGCCTTTTTGGAATGCCGATATTCGTAGGCTTTCTTGCTTATCTGATTGTACGATATCAGGCTTTTAATATTAAACTGCTTTCCACTCAAGCTCTTGTTATTGCCCTGATTATTCTTATTGGGTCACTATTTCTAGTTCGTGATATGTTTACTATGAGAATAATTACGGGTATTACCCTGGCACTTACAGTTGTTGCTGGCTGGCAATTAGTTCATTCCGTGAAACACGAGGTTCAGCAAAAAGAAGAATTGCAAGCTTTGGCTGACCAACTTGCCATTGCCAATGATAAGCTTCACCAGCTTGACAAAGCCAAATCAGAGTTCATTTCCATTGCTTCTCACCAGCTCCGCACGCCGCTCACTTCCATCAAGGGATTCGGATCCTTGCTTCTGGAGGGAACTTATGGTTCCCTTTCTGAGCCGCAAAGAAATGCGCTGGAAAAAATATATATTTCTAACGAACGTCTCATTCATCTTGTGGAAGATTTGCTCAATGTCTCTCGCATTGAAGCCGGGCGGATGGAGTTTGATTTTCAAGAAGGACAGATTGAAGATTTGGTGCAGGAAGTGGTGGATACACTTGAACTTTCAGCAAAAAGCAAGAGTCTTTATCTTGACTGGAAAAAGCCGGAGAAGTCATTGCCAAAAATTAAGATTGACATCGCTAAGATTAAGGAGGTTATCTCTAATATGGTTGATAATGCGATTAAATATACTCCGAAAGGAGGAGTGACAGTGAGAGTAAAACTGAATAAACCCCAAATCTCAAATCCAGAATCCAAAACAGAGAGAGGAACTATTCAGGTAATTGTTTCTGATACGGGGATTGGCATGGAAAAGGAAGATCTGGAAAATATTTTCAATAAGTTTGAGCGAGGAAGGGGAGTGAGCCACTATCATACTGAAGGAACGGGACTGGGAATGTACGTGGGTAAAAAAGTCGTTGAAGTCCACAAAGGCCGGATTTGGGCTGAATCGGATGGCAAGGGAAGAGGGAGTCGGTTTATATTGGAATTGCCAGTTGATATCGCCTAATGCGTGACTTGTACCTATAACGCGAATTGATTGACACTGTTTTCACGAGGATATAAAATGAATCCATGTCTCAAAAGAAATTCGCAAAAAAGAAAAAAAATACTCCAAGCGGTGGAAATTACACCGATATTTTGCTTGAAAAAGTATTCGACGAAGTTAAGTTGATTGGCGAACAACACGGAGATATTATAAAAAAGATCGATGGTCTTGATAGCAGAATCGATGGCCTTGACGGCAGAATTGATAGTCTCGACAACAGAATCGATGGCCTTGACGGCAGAATTGATAGTCTCGACAACAAAATTGATGGTCTTGACAACAAAATTGATGGTCTTGACAGCAGAATTAATAGTCTTGACAAATCATTAAACAAAAGGATTGATAATCTTGATATTTCCCTAAACAGAAAAATTGAGAACTTAGGCAATAAACTAGATAATTTTATTGTCGAAACAAGGGAAAATTTCAAGTTGATAGGGGAGCATCTCTCTCGAATCGAAGATGATTTTTTGGTTCTTCGGAAAAAAATTGAAAAATTAGACAAAGAAAAGGTGAGTATAAAAGAATTTAATTGGTTGAAAGAAAAGGTTCTAGAAATTGAGGGCCGATTGGAAAAATATAAAAAACAGCAAACAGCGCTTGCGGCAAAGTTGTGATGTTTTTCTTGCAAGTTCTCCGTGATTAGGCTATTATTGAATAAGCTATGAACAGCTTATTTTTATTTACGTATGGCGCAAAATAACCAAAAAGTCTGTGTTATTGGTCTTGGATATGTTGGTTTCCCGCTGGCGGTTTTGTGCGCTCAAAAAGGCTATGAAGTTTTTGGCTTTGATCGGGATAAGGAAAAACTGGAGCGGGTTGAAAGAGGAGAAAATGTTGTGGGAGAAAAATATCTTGATAAAATTATTCCTAAAGTAAAGATAAATATTATCTGCGAAGAAAAAGAAATCAAGAATTGCGATATCAATATTATTGCGGTTCCAACGCCTGTTGATAAGAAATATTATCCGGATTTGAGCTTTGTTGTGGCAGCTGCTGAAACGGTTGCTAAAAATATGAAACAAGGAGCTCTGGTGGTGATTGAATCTACCATCAACCCAGGGGTTTGCGAAGAAGTGGTCAAGCCCATTTTTGAGCGAGCGGGGTATATTGTTGGAAAAAGCGTTTTTATTGCTCATTGTCCGGAAAGAATCAATCCGGGGGATCCGAAATGGAATGTGACAAACATTCCGCGAGTAGTAGGATCTTTCGAAAAAAAAGGTCTTCGGAAAGCGCTCAATTTCTACAAAAGCATTATTTCTGCTCAGATAATGCCGATGGGAAGTATTTTTGAAGCAGAGGCGGTGAAAATAATGGAGAATTCTTTTCGGGATATCAATATTGCTTTTGTCAATGAGCTGGCGAAGTCTTTTGCTTTGATGGGAATTGATGTGACAAATGTTATTCGCGGGGCGGCCACCAAGCCTTTTGCTTTTATGGCGCATTGGCCTAGTTGCGGGGTAGGGGGGCACTGCATTCCGGTGGATCCGTATTATCTCATTGAAAAAGCCAAAGAGTTAAATTTCGATCATAAGTTTTTGCGAGTGGCGCGGGAAATAAATAATAGTATGCCTTTTTACACTGTGGAACTTCTTCAAGACGCCTTGAATCTGGTTGGGAAAGCCTTTAAAGGAACTCAAATTGGGGTTTTGGGTTTGTCCTACAAAGCTAATGTGGGAGATTTGCGGGAAAGTCCCGCCTTGAAAATCATCAGCCTTCTCAAGGAAAGAGGAGCTTGTCTTCATATTTTTGATCCCTATGTCCTGGAAAAATCTAATGCTAAAAGTATTCGGAAAGTTCTTGAGCGCTCAGAAGCGCTGGTTATTGCTACCGATCACAAAGAATTTGTGAGTATTGCGCCGGGAGAATTGAAAAAAAGAGGTATAAAAGTTATTGTTGACGGCAAAAATTGCTTGGATAAAGAGAAAATTTTGAAGCAAGGGATAATTTATAAGGGAATTGGGAGATAATTTGGGAGCTTGTTTGTTAAAGGGTGAAAAGTTTGTACATTACGAAATACGAATAGAATGAAATACGAAAGAGTTTACGAATTACGAATTAAACGAAATTACGAAAGGCTTTTACGAAATACGAATAGAGCGAAATACAAAAATATCAGGAATTGCACAGTATAGATAAATAAAAACTGAATTTCCAAATCCAAAATCCAAAACAATATCAAAATTCCAATGAATGAACTAATTTACTTTTATAAGATTAATTTTTGGATATGAAACTAGTTATCAATTTGCCAGCCTATAATGAAGAGAAGAAAATCGGCTTAACTATCAGAAAAATACCAAGGGTTATTGCGGGGATAGATGAAGTTTTTGTTCAAGTGATTGATGATGGATCAAGGGACAGAACCGTTCAAGTGGCGCGGGAGGCTGGCGCCGACTTTATTTTTTCGCAAAAGGTGAATCGAGGAATTGGCGCAACTTTCCAAACCGCTGCTGAAAAGGCTCTTGAGAACGGGGCGGATATTATGGTAAACATAGATGCCGACGGCCAATTTAATCCCAATGATATTGAAAAAATTATTGAACCGATTTTGAACGGGAAAGCGGATTTGGTGAGCGCTGGCCGTTTTAGTGGCAAAAAAGCCAAGAATATGCCCAAAGTCAAAAAGTGGCTGAATTATATTGCTGCTTGGATAATAGGGAAATTTATCGGTTATAAAATTGAGGATCTGACCTGTGGCTTTCGGGCTTATAGTCGGGAAACTTTGCTTCGACTCAATCCAATTGGAGGATTTACCTATACCCAGGAAACAATTATTGACGCTATTGGGAAAAATTTGAAAGTTTACTGGATTCCGGTTGAAGTAACTTATTTCGAAGGAAGAAAATCGCGTGTTGTGAAAAGTGTTTTTACTTACGTAAACAATAGTGTTCGGTTGATTTTGAAAGCGGTTCGCGATGTCCGGCCAATGAGATTTTTTGGAGGACCGGGAATTATATTGATTTTGGTTTCGCTTGGCTTGTTTGGTTATTTTGCGGTTAGGTACTTCCAAAATTTCAAAATTACTCCTTTCCGAAATATTCTTCTTTTAGCCGCCTTTCTTTTCATTGTTGGAATTCAGTTTGTGGTATTTGCTTTTATTGCTGATATGATCAAATCAACCCGAAAAATTATTGAAGATCAAATGTATCTTACTAAAAAAGAAAAATACAAAAACCGTGTTTCGGATCGCTCTTTTCAAGAAAAATTATAGAACTCGTCCGTAACTAAATTGCGCAGTAATATATCTCGGAACCATCTGGATTCTCACTGAGTTTATTCCCGCGAGAACGGGCTAGAAAAAAATGATCTTTTGCTTTAAAATTAAGATAAATTGTGGGGAAGTGTAAGTCTTAATAAATTTGTTTCAGGTCAAGGGCAAGGAGTAAGGAAAGGTTAGACCTGGAGCAAAATCTAAAAATATGAAAAAGATTCTTATTGTTGAAGACGACGCTATGTTGGTCGAAATATACGAAAAAAAGCTGACGGACGCCGGTTTTGAAGTGAAAATTTGTTCAAATGGCGCTTTGGTCAAAGAAGAAATGCTGGCTTGGAAACCAGATTTAGTTCTTTTAGATATAGTTCTGCCGGACAAAGATGGTTTTGAAGTTTTGGAAGACGTGAAAAAGGAATCAGAAATTAAAGACATTCCGGTTTATGTTTTTACCAATTTATCGTCTAAAGAAGATATGGAAAGAGCCACGGAGCTTGGAGCGGCTGGATTTTTAACGAAATCTAACCTTACTCCTTCTCAGTTAACGGAAGAAATCAGGAAAATACTTGATTTTAAAACGTCTCCATCCCTTTCTAGTTCTTCGAGTGATGTGAAAGTTCCGGAGGCAACTTCTGAAGGAGTGAGAAAAAAGCTAAATGGTTACAAGGTGCTTGTTATTGAAGACGAGGAGATTTTCATTGAAATGTTTGGCGAAAAACTGAAACAAGAAGGATTTGAAGTATTGGCCGCCAAGAATGGAAAGTGGGGATTGAAAGAAGCGGAAAAAGGCGGCTTTGACTGTATTATTTTGGATATGATGATGCCGGCTATGGATGGCTTTGAGGCTATTCAAGAATTGCGCTCAAACGAAAAAACAAAAGATACCCCCATTATCATTCTTTCTAATTCAGCTCTTGATAGCGAAGTGAAAAAAGCGCTTGAACTGGGAGCCAATGCTTATCACATCAAAACCAGGATAACGCCGGGTGAATTGACGGAAGAGGTAAAAGAACTGATAAAAGAATTTTCCTAGCTTACGAGATTAGAAAAAATTATAATCTCCAAAATTACGAGTTTAGGAAATTATGCAACGAACTCTCATTCTTGAAACAATTCAAAAAACGGGCGAGGAAGTGAAAGTAGCCGGCTGGGTTCATGTCCGCCGCGACCATGGTAAAATTATTTTTGTTGATCTTCACGACCGATCAGGAATTTTGCAGTGTGTAGTTACGCCGGAGACAAAAAATTACGCCGAGTTCAAGAAAATAAAGCCCCATTGGATTCTTGAGATTCTAGGAGAAGTGAAAAACCGTCCCGAAAAGTTGATAAATCCAGAACTGACAACGGGTAAAATTGAACTGGAAGTGAAGGAGTATAAAGTTATTTCCGAAACAGAAGACTTGCCAATTGATGTCTCCTCCGAAAATTTGAATCTTCACCTTGAAACCCTTTTAGATTATCGAAATTTGACTATTCGCAATGAAAAAGTGGGGATAATTTTCAAGGTTTATGCCGAGGTTCTCAAAAGCTACGCAGATTTTCTGCGCTCGCGCGGTTTTTTGGAAATAAAAACGCCCAAGATTATTTCCGGCGCTACGGAAGGGGGAGCCAATTTTTTCAAGATAAAATACTTTGATCGAGAGGCCTACCTGGCGCAAAGCCCGCAATTTTATAAACAAGCCGCCGTAGGGGCTTTTGAAAGGGTTTTTGAAGTAGGACCTATTTTTCGCGCTGAACCTCATTTTACGAGCCGGCATGTTAATGAGTTTGTTGGACTTGATGCCGAGATGGGCTTTATTGACGGTCCGGAAGAAATAATGGACGAGTTAGAAGAAACAATGAAATATGTTTTGACGAAAGTGAAAGAAAATTGCCAAAAAGAGCTGGAAGCCTATAGCGCTGAAGTTGAAATCCCCGAGAAAATTCCGCGGCTTAAGTTTGCTGAAGCAGTCAAAATTCTTGAAAAAGAATTTGGAAAAATTACCGAAGGAATGGATATTGATCCGGAGGGCGAACGGCTCATCTGCGAGTGGGCAAAAAAAGAGCATCAAAGCGACTTTATCTTTTTGACCAATTATCCTTGGGAAATTCGGCCAATGTACATAATGCCTAACCCGGAAAATCCAAAAGAGACTTTTGGATTTGATTTGCTTTATCGGGGAGTGGAAATTGCTTCGGGTGGACAGAGAATTCACAACTACCATCAACTAATTGAAAATATAAAGAAAAAAAATTTAAATCCAGAAGATTTTGAACATTATCTCCAAATTTTCAAATTCGGAATGCCGCCGCACGGAGGCTGGGGATTGGGAAGCGAAAGAATCGTTCAAAAAATTCTGGGTCTCAAAAGCATTAAGGAAGCCATTCTTTTTCCTCGAGATGTCAAAAGATTGACTCCCTAATCTTGACAAGAGTCGGGCTTTTGTCAAAGGCGAGGGAGTGTTTTTTTATGAACCAAAAACACAAAGAAAGATTTGATAAAAATCTTCTAAAATACCTTTATTTCTGCACATTTCTCCTAGGCGTTGCCTCGGCTTTTATTTTGTATCTTGAATCAGACTACTTCAAAGTTGCTTTTAAAAGTGAAAATATTACTTTTTTTTACATCGTAGCCTATGGGATATCTTTGATTCTTATGCTGAATTGGCATCACTTGGTTCGGCTTTACGGAAAAAAGAGAGTATTCCAGTTTTCCCTTTTAGTGAAAATAGTTATGGCTTTTCTTTTGGCTTTTCTTCCCGTTTCAATTTGGAGTATCTGGCTTTTGGTGGGATATATTGCTTTTACGGTGATTAATTGGCTAGATATGGATATTCTTCTTGAGAGTTGTTCCGTTGACAAAAAAACGGGAAAAATTCGGGGTTTATATCTCACTATAGAAAATACCGGTTATTTAGCGGCTCCTTTTTTTTCTGGCTTTTTAGTGAATCGGTACGGTTTTCAAGCAGCTTTTGGAGTTGCTTTTGCGCTTCTTCTTTTCGTCTTCTTTTTTTCATCAGTGAAAATAAGAGATATTGATGGTGGCTGTCCGGTCAAAGAAATTGATTTAATTTCCTCTTTGAGGAAAATTTTCCTACGGCGGAATGTGATGAAAGCTTACTACATTTCTTTTCTTCTTGAATTCTTTTATGCTTTGATGATCATCTATACGCCGCTTTATCTTCTGGATCTGGGTTTTAATTGGTTTCAGATTGGAAAAATTTTTACGGTTATGTTGATTCCTTTCGTGCTTCTTCAATATCCGGCAGGACACTTGGCGGATGAGAAATACGAAGAAAAGGATATGATGGCTGTCGCTCTGCTCATTCTTGGACTATCCACCCTGGCAATTTATTTTGTAAATTCCCGAAGCTTGGTTATCTGGTCAGTGGTTTTGTTTGCCACGCGTATTGGCGCTAGTCTCATTGAAGTCTTGCGTGACTCTTATTTTTACAAACGGATTGACCAGCGAGATGTGGATATCACCGGCTTTTTTCGCACTGTTCGGCCAGTGGCGTATATAATCGGGGCTTTTTTGGCTTCTCCGATCATAGCGGTTTTTCAGCTCAAATTGATCTTTGTTTTCATTGGCATAGTAGTTTTCACGGGGATACCGGTCAGTTTGTCTTTGGCTCCCAGCCGAACTCAAAGTTAGTCTTGAAAAAATTTCCTTTCAAGCTAGAGAGAAAAGTGTTATTATTAAATAAATAGAGCTCATAATTTTATTTTAATTCTTAACTTGGTCGGTTTCTCTACTGAACTCCAGCGCTTGCTGGCGGTTGCTTGCAATATTTTGCGCAGGGGGAAATAAGTATTAAGGTCAAAATATATGGCAGTGTCCAAGAAAATTCTCAATTATCTTGAAAAAAAAGAGTATAAATTTGAGATAATCAAGCATAAAATTACCTATACGGCTTTTGATACAGCGCGAACAACCCAGAAACAGGAAAAGAAAGTGAAGCCTGAAGAAATCGCCAAAACGCTGGTTGTGAAAGCGGATAAGGATTATTTTCTAGCTCTAGTGCCGGCCTCTCGAAAACTTAACAAAAAGAAGTTATTGAGGATAGTAAACGCCTCAAAAAAGAAGAAAAAGGAAAAGTTGTATCGTTCTCTTGAGCTGGCGAAGGAATCATGGATGAAGAAGAATGTTTTGGGCAAAGTCGGAGCTACCCCTCCCTTCAAAGAGCTTTTAGGTCTTGATATCTATGTTGACAACATTCTTGCTAAACAGAAAAATCTCTATCTTGGCTCGGGAGAGTATGAGTATTCAATCAAAGTTCCCACAAAGCAATATCTGAAAAACGAAGAAGCGATAAAGGGAAATTTTAGTGTTATATTAAGATAAATTACGAAATACTAAATTACGAAATACGAATAGAACGAAATACGAAAGAGTTACGAAATAAAAATAGAGCGAAATACGAAAAAATTTTGCAAGTTACATCTTTACAATCTTATGCTTTCATTAGATCGGTAGTTCTTATTTCGCTTAATTCGTATTTCGTAATATATGTATAAAGTAAAAATTTCAAAATTTGAAGGTCCTCTTGATTTGTTGCTTGAGCTGATTGAAGAGCAAAAACTGGATATAACTCAAGTTTCCCTTGCCAAAGTGGCTGATGATTATCTTCAATATATTCGCAATGAGGAGAATATCAGCCTTGAGAATCTAGCCGAGTTTATCAGCGTGGCTTCGAAAATAATTCTTATTAAGTCTCGAAACATTTTACCCACCCTGGAAGTAACACCGGAAGAAGAAAAGGGCATTAAGGATTTAGAAGAACAACTGAGGGAGTATAAAAAATACAAGGAAGCTTCTTTGAAATTGAGTGCCTTGCGGGGTAAAAGAGTGATGTTTTCCCGAGATTACCTATTGGGATTGGAAAAGGTCTTTATTCCGCCAAAAAATATCAATTTATTTGATCTCAAGAAACAATTTCAAAAGATAATTGACCAGATTGTTCTTCCCGAAAAGATTTCCGAAGAAGTAGTTAATGATATAATAACGCTGGAAGAAAAAATAAGGGAGCTTCAGAGAATTCTTGAGAATAAAGTGGAAATGGGTTTTTCTCAACTGAAAGATTCCGCCAAAAGCAATATTGAAGTAATTGTTAGTTTCTTAGCTCTTTTGGAGTTAGCAAAACAAAGGATAGTGACTGTCGAACAGAATGAATTGTTTGAAGAGATAAAAATTAAGAAATCCTGATTTAAGCGAATTAAAATAAAGGATCGAGAATTTGAGGTAATTTTTCTGATGGGATAATATACCAAAATACCAAAATACCAAAGTGACAAAATTCCAAATCCAAAATCCAAATAGTGGAAAATGCCAAAATGCCAAAGAAACAAAATACCAAATGATGGAAAATTTCAAAATCCAAAGCTCAAAATCCAAAACAATATCAAAATTCTAATTTTTAAAATTCAAAACAAAAACTTTGTTTTGGTCATTAGAATTTAGATATTGGAATTTGTTTTGAAATTTGGATTTTGGATTTGGAATTTTGGATTTTGTATTATTTTGGCATTTTGTAACTTTGGTATTTTGTATTTTTTGCGCTACGAAATACGAAAGAGTTACGAAATACGAATAGAACGAACTACGAAAATATTAGGTAAAAGTATGGATTTACAAAGACTAAAATCAATCCTAGAAAGTCTCCTTTTTGTTTCTGGCGAGCCGATCAGCGAGCAAAAACTTGCCAAAATTTGCGGAGTTTCTAAAAATGAGGTAAAGGAGGCTTTAGCAGATCTTGAAAAAGAATATCACGAAAATCGAGGCTTAAGGATTCTTTCTCAAAATGGTTTCTATCAATTGGCTAGCAGTCCTGAGAATTCGCAATTTGTCAATCAGCTGGTGAGCGGGGAATTGCAGTCTGAGCTTTCAAAATCGGCCCTGGAAACGCTTTCCATTGTCGCTTATTTGGGACCGATTACTAGGTCTCAAATTGAAGCTATTCGGGGAGTTAATTGTACCTATGTTCTAAGAAGTCTTTTGATACGCGGGCTAATCGAAAGGAAAGAAACAGCCGATATTCGGGGCTACCTTTATGAAGTGTCTTTTGACTTTTTGAAGCACCTTGGGATTGAAAAAGTGAGTCAACTTCCCGATTGGGAAAATCTTTCGAAAAATAACAAAGTTTCAGAGTTTCTTTCTTTTTCAGAGTCAGAGAAAGAACAATAAAATAGATCTAGAATTATTGTACAATGATACCAAAATCCAAGATCCAAAGCTCAAAATCCAAATGGTGGAAAATGCCAAAGTGCCAAAGTACCAAAATTCCAAATAATGGGAAAATACAAAATCCAAAATAATACTAAAATACTAAAATACCAAAATGCCAAAGAAACAAAATACCAAAATGCCAAAATCCAAAATCCAAAACAATGGGAAATCCAAGATCCAAAGCTCAAAATCCAAAACTTACCTAAAGACTAAAAACGTTTTTGATTTTTAGGTTTTGCGCTCCAGTTAAGTTTTAAACTCTAAGTTTGAATTTTTATCAGTTTGTTGCCCTTTATTCTAGAAGTCAACTTATTATTTGATACATATCGTATCATAGGTGTTGCGTTAAATTCTAGAATCTACCTAACTCTATGAACACAATTTCGATATTACTGGCAATATTTCTCCTTCCTTTTCAATACTTTCTTCTTCCCGCTGCCAGTTTTTTCAAGAAAGTCCCGCCGAGTCAAGTTGAAGGCGCTTCTATTCAAAAGAAGGAAATAGTGTCTTCACCCAAGGAAGACAGTCTAAGGGATAGCCTAGAGGAAGCTTTCTCAACCAAGGATGAAAACTACGGCGGAGCCGGGTTTCTTCCTCAAAGGAAGGAAAATTTCCGAGAAGCGAAAATATTTGCTACTTCTTCAGTGGTGATTGACGTTGATACCGGGACAGTTCTTCATTATGATAACGGACGCAAAAAAACCCCTATTGCTTCGCTTACCAAAATGATGACGGCGATAATTGTTATAGAAAAATTGAAAAATTTAGACGAACCAGTAACAATTGACAAAGAAGCATTGATGGCGGAAGGAACAAAAGTAGGTTGCCCTCGCTCCGGTTATTGCATAGACGAAAGACTTCATGAAGGGGAGAAGATAACCGCCAAAGATCTCCTTATGGCGATGCTTCTCAATAGCGCCAACGACGCGGCGATAGCCCTAGGAAAACATATTGCTGGCTCCCAAAAGGAATTTGCCAAGCTGATGAATGAAAAAGCCAAAGAACTCAATCTCGGAGACTCGAATTTTTGCAATCCTTCGGGCCTTGATGAAGATAATTGTTATTCTTCGGCTTATGATCTCGCCCGAATCGCTGCTTATTCAATGCGTTATGATCTTATTTGGAAAATAATGAGAATGCCGGAAGCTCAAGTCAGCTCTTGTGATGGGAAATATTCTCATCTTTTGAAAAACACAGACTTATTGCTTGAGCAAATGCCCAATTGTCTGGGCGGCAAGACAGGTTTCACTTATAATGCCGGAAAATCACTTATGATGGCAGCTGTTGATCCTCAGAAAGGAAAGCATCGAATTGTGGCGGTTATTCTCAACGACAACAATCGCTGGGAAGATATGGTGAATCTCATTAGCTGGACATTTGATAATTATGAATGGAAGTAAGTTACGAAATACGAATAGAACGAAATACGAAAAAGTTTTACAAGTTACATCTTTACAATCTTACGCTTTCATTAGATTGGTAGTTCGTATTTCGCTTAATTCGTATTTCGTAACTATTTGTTAATTCGTATTTCGTAATTCATGAAGTTTGCTAACATTACCACTATTCCGACAGCGATGGCGATTCTCAAGATATGGATTTTAGGGACTTTGTCCTTTATTTTGGCGATGGTTTGGACCCCGCTTCTTACTAAATTTCTCTATAAATATAAAATTGGAGTAAAAATAAAGGAAAAATCTGTGGATGGCAAAAAAGCTCCTATTTATCACGGTCTTCACAAAGGAAAGAGCGGCACGCCGTCAATGGGTGGGGTTTTGGTTTGGGCAACGGTCTTGTTTTTAGCTATTTTTATGCATTATTTTACGCCTTTTTTCAGCGCCAAACTTATAACCCGACTTGATTTTTTAAGCCGTTCGCAGACTTGGCTTCCTCTTTTTGCTCTTGTTTCGGCCGCTGTTTTGGGAGCTTTCGATGACGTTTTTAGCGTGAGAGGATGGGGAACCAATAAGGGCGGCGGCATTCGATTTTTGTACCGTTTCGGGTGGCTAGTAGGTATTGCCGTTCTAGGCGCGCTCTGGTTTCATTATAAACTTGGTTATGACTCAATTCATGTTCCCGCCGTAGGAAATTTTGAAATTGGCTGGTGGTATATCCCTTTCTTTGTTTTAGTCGTGTTAGCCACTGCTTTTTCTTCCAATATTACCGACGGACTTGACGGGCTCAATGGAGGAATTCTTCTTATTGCTTATGCCGCTTTTGGGGTGATTGCTTTTGCTCAAAACAAAATTGATTTAGCCGCTTTTTGCGCCGCGATAGCGGGAGCCCTTTTGGCATTTTTGTGGTTTAATATCTATCCGGCAAGGTTTTTTATGGGAGATACGGGAGCTGTTTCGTTGGGAGCAACGCTGGCGGTTATTGCTCTGCTTACCAATTCGGTTTTGGTTCTTCCTATAATCTGTCTCGTTTACGTTATTGAGTCGCTTTCGGTTATAGTCCAGCTTACCTCAAAAAAGTTTTTTGGGCGGAAAATTTTTCTCTCTACCCCCATTCATCATCATTTTGAAGCGATTGGCTGGCCGGAAACAAAAGTAACCATGCGGGCTTGGATTCTCACCGGAGTGGTGGCTGGAATCGGGCTGATCATCGGGATTTTGGGTATGGGCTAGCAGCTACGAATTACGAATTTAGTACGAATATACGAATAAACTTCAATTCATATAATTGATGTTTGCATATTCATTCGTATATTCGTAATTGATCCGTAATTCGTAAACAAGATACGTGCCATGAAGTACTTACACGATCTTGATTTCAAAAACAAACGGGTCTTGGTCCGAACTGATTTTAATGTTCCTATTGAAAAAGGAGTTGTTAAGGATGATTTTCGGATCAGGTTGGCGCTTCCTACTTTGGAATATATCCTAAAGCAATCAAGGTCAAAAATTGTTATTATTTCGCATCTTGGCCGGCCAAAAGGAAAAGTGATGCCGGAATTTTCCCTGAAACCAGTGGCGGAAATTTTATCAAAATTGTTGAAAAGAGAAGTAAAATTTATTTCTGGTATAAGAAGTAAAGAAGGCGATGAAATTGTTCGCCGACTTTCCGAAGGCGAGGTGGCTTTGGCGGAAAATATTCGTTTTTATCCGGAAGAAGAGGCCAATGATGAAAATTTTGCCATTGATATTTGCCATCATTTTGGCGTTTTTGTGAACGACGCCTTCAGCGCTTCTCATCGCGCGCACGCGAGTATCTTTCAAATTCCTCGTTTCAAGCCTTCTTGCGCCGGTTTTTTGATGGAAAAGGAGATAACGGAGCTTTCAAAAGCTTTAAAGCCTTTCAAGAAGCCTTCCTTGGCGGTGATTGGGGGGGCAAAAATTGAAACGAAGCTGCCTGTCATTGAAAACTTAGCCAAAATTTATGATGCCGTTCTTTTAGGAGGAAAGATTTCCGTTGAGGCGAAAGAGAAAAACATAAAATTTCCTCAAAACGTTGTTTTGCCGGAAGATTATACTGAAGAAAATCTTGACATTGGACCTCAAACAATTGAGAAATATACTCTGGCAATTTCAGCCGCCTCTTTTCTGGTTTGGAACGGTCCGATGGGAAAGTTTGAAGAGGAAAAGTATAAAATCGGAACCAAGAGAATTCTTGAGGCGATTGCCGCGGCGGAGGCTTGGAAAATTGCGGGTGGCGGGGAGACAATTGAATTTATAAATTCAGAAAAATCAGCAGATAAATTCAATTTTCTTTCTTCTGGCGGCGGAGCGATGCTCGAATTTTTGAGCGGCAAAAAACTGCCGGGGATCGAAGCGCTGGAATAATCTTTACAAATTACCAATTTTCTTTACGAATTACGAATTCAGTACGAATATACTGATTAATCTAATATAAAGATCTTTTATAATAAATCTGTATTACGCAAATAAATTCATTCGTATATTCGTAAAGATTCGTAATTCGTAAAGACTCTTAATTCGTAAAAATTTTTTATGCCAAAGATCAAAAAAATAGACGCCTTTGAAATTCTTGACTCTCGGGGAAACCCGACAGTAAAGGCGATTGTGACGCTTGAGAACGGAATTTCTGGGTCGGCGGCGGTGCCGTCGGGCGCTTCGACAGGAAAATACGAAGCCCTGGAGCTTCGTGACAAAAACACTCGCTACAATGGACTGGGAGTTTGGAAAGCCTGCGAAAACATAAAAAAAATTATTGCCAAGAAAATTATTGGGTTTAATGTATTTGACCAAAAGGAGATTGATGGAACCCTCCTTGAGCTTGATGGAACAGAAAACAAATCCAATTTGGGAGCTAATGCGATACTCGCAGTTTCACTGGCTTCGGCTCGCGCCGCGGCTGATTCGGAAAAGACGCCGCTTTACCGATACCTGGCCAAAATTTTTGGTTTCAAAAAACCAAAAAGGATTCCAACGGTCTTTTTCAATATTCTAAATGGCGGCGCCCATTCGGACTCGGGGCTTTCTATTCAAGAATTTCAAATTATTCCCTACCATTTCAAAAGTTTTTCCGAAAAGCTTCAAGCGGCTAGCGAGATTTTTCACAAATTGAAAAGTATTCTTGCCAATGCCGGGTTTTCCATTGGAGTGGGCGACGAAGGCGGGTTTGCGCCGCGCCTGGAGAGCAATGTTGAGGCTTTTGAATATATCAAAAAAGCAGTGGAAGGAGCAGGCTATAAATTTGGAGACTCGGTTTTTTTGGGAATTGACGCCGCTGCTTCCAATTTTTGCGCCGCGCCTGGAGAGCAATGTTGAGGCTTTTGAATATATCAAAAAAGCAGTGGAAGGAGCAGGCTATAAATTTGGAGACTCGGTTTTTTTGGGAATTGACGCCGCTGCTTCCAATTTCTTCGAGAATGAGCAAGGTGGCTATACTCTCAAACCAGAAAATATTTCTCTTGAGCCAGAGCGACTAATTTCTCTTTATCAAGAATGGAAAAATAAGTATAAGTTATTTTCCCTTGAAGATGGTTTAGCAGAAGATGATTTTGAAAATTGGAAAACGATGAAAGAGAAGATGGGAAGCGATACTCTCATTATTGGCGATGATTTGCTGGCGACCAATATAGAAAGGCTAAAAAGAGCCATTTCTTTTTCAGCTGTGAATGCGGCAATTGTGAAGCCCAATCAAATTGGGACCCTTACGGAAACGATGCAATTCATCAAGTTTTGTCAAAAAAACAAAATCAAATGCGTTGTTTCGCACCGGAGCGGTGAAACCGAGGATGCCTTTATTTCTGATCTGGCCGTCGCCGCCGGAGTTGAATATATGAAGTCCGGCGCTCCTTGCCGCGGAGAACGAACCGCGAAGTATAACCGATTGTTGGAGATTGAGAAGGAGATATAAGAGAAAGCGGAAATATTTTATGTCCTGCTTTCCGCCCGGCTAGGCAAAATAAAAACCCCCGCCTATGTGGAGGGCAGAAATTACTGGCCGGGATTTCTATTAATAGAATACTACTAAAGTCTGAAAAATATCTCGAATAACTTAAAAAATGCTTTATATAAGCTAAAATCGTCATTATGACCCCTTAATCAGGATTAAAAAAGGATATGAGCTTAAAAAATATTTTATGGAACTATCGCCAATTCAATTTTTTTAGCTTATTTAAGCAAAGGGATTTGAGAATAAAAAAAACTGAAAAGCCATTTATAAAATGAAAATTATCTTTTAATTGCCGTTTGGCGACAAGTTCTCCACCGTGATTAACTGACAACCTTATGCATAAAACCAAACCCATAATCCTCGCCATTCTGGACGGCTGGGGGATAGGTCCTGAAGATGACACCAATGCGATTTGGCTTGCCAAGACGCCGGTTTTTGATTATTTAGCCGAGAAATATCCCTTTACCAAACTCAACGCTACTGGAGCGGCGGTGGGACTGGATAATCATCAAACCAGCGGGTCGGAAACGGGGCATATGAATATTGGAGCGGGAAGAATCGTTGAGCAAGACTCGCGGAAAATTTCCGAAAGCATCAATACGGGTACTTTTTTTCATAACTCGGCTTTTTTGGGGGCAATTAATCACGTAAAGAAAAACAATTCTAATTTGCACCTGATGGGGCTTTTGGGAAACGAAGACAGCCCTCATATGAATCCCTATCACCTAGAAGCGCTTTTGGTTTTGGCTAAGAAGAATAACCTTTCCAATGTTTATCTTCATTTTTTTACCGATGGGAGAGACTCTTATCCCCAAAGTGCTCTTTCTCACTTGAGGGAGTGGAAAAAGAGACTTTCCCGCCTGGGAGTGGGGAGGATTGCCACTCTGGTTGGTCGTTTTTACGCTATGGATCGGGCTAAAAACTGGAATCGGCTTAAGGTAGCTTATGATCTTTTGGTGGGAGGTAAAGGGAAAAAATTCAAGGAGGCCGAGCGGGCTCTTGAGGAAAATTATAAAAAGGGAATTACCGATGAATATCTCAAACCTTCTCTTATAACAGAAAATAAAAAACCAACTGTTATCAAGAACAACGACGCTGTTATTTTTTATAATCTTCGCTCCGACCGCGCTCGCCAATTCACAAAACTGTTCGTTCTGGAAAAATCCAAAGAAACAAGACTTCCCACTCCTCGTCTCAAAAATCTTTATTTTGTCGCTATGACTGATTTTGGCCCAGATCTTCCAGTGCACACGGCTTTTTATAGTCATTCTCTCAACGGGACTTTGCCGATAGCTTTTCGCGAGCTTCGTCAGCTTTATGTTGCCGAAACGGAAAAATTTGCCCATGTAACTTATTTCTTGAACGGCGGCTACGCCGATCCGATTGCTGGGGAGGATCATTTGATGATTCCTTCACCGGTGGTTGACAATTATGCCAAAAAACCGGAAATGTCGGCTGAAAAAATTACCCAAGTGATTTTGAAATTCTTGCGTCGAAAAAAATATGATTTTATCGTGGTAAATTATGCTAACGCCGATATGATAGGACATACGGGGGACAGGAAAGCGGCGATCAAGGCGGTGGAATATGTGGATAGGTGTCTAGGAAAACTGAAAAAAGAACTGGAAAAAGACAAGGGAACGCTTGTTGTCACCGCCGATCATGGAAACGCGGATTGTATCTGGGATAAAAAAGCCAAACTCCCGATGACTTTTCATACCAAGAACCCGGTGCCATTTATGGTTTGCGCTGATAAATTTCGCGGGAAGAAGCTTGTGCCCGGCGGAGTGCTGGGAAACATCGCCCCGACATTATGTGATATAATGGAAATAGACAAACTGCGGGAAATGAAACTAAAAAGTTTATTGCAAATTTAAAGTTCAAAGCTAAGCCTTAGGATTTTCCTAAGACTTAGCCTTGGAAAAAAACATGATCTACGACCTAATCTCCATCGGCTCCATTACCAGAGATATTTTTCTTCTCACTGACCGTGGAAAAATTTTCAAGACTCCCCAAGATAAGCTGGCGCCCGAGTGGCTGGGGTTTGAATTGGGCGAAAAAATTTGCGTGGAGGAAATTGTTGAAAATCCGGGCGGGGTAGCCACCAATTTATCAGTAGGCACAAGAAAGCTGGGTTTGAATTCGGCTCCTCTTGGCCCTTCTCAGGCAGGTACTTCAGTGATAATTATTAACAAAAAAACCGGGGAGCGAGTGATTTTTTATGAGAAATCTTCTGGACATATCAATCTAGAAAGACTAAAAAAACTGAAAACCAGCTGGCTTTCAGTTTCTTCGCTTACCGGAAATTGGAGACGGGAAGCCGATATAATTTTAGCTTATATAAAGCAAAATAAGGCAAAGTTGATTGTTGCGCCCAGTACCAGCATGATTCGGGATAGTTTCAAAAATTTGAAAAGATTGCTAAGTCAGACGGAAATTATTTTTCTTAATCGAAATGAAGCGATCGAAATAGCCTTTCAGGAAAAAATAAAAACTTCAGATATAAGAAGGCTGATAAAGATATTGCATAAAATGGGTCCTAAAATCGTTTGTCTTACGGACGGGAAAAAAGGGGCCTATGCCAGCGACGGCCAGAAAATATTTTATTCGCCAATTAAAAAAGTGAAAACGGTGGATGTAACCGGGGCGGGGGATGCTTTTGCCAGCGGTTTTTTAGGTTTTTATCTCAAAGGCGCTTCTCTTGAGAAGAGTCTTAAAATGGGAATCTTAAACAGCGCTAGCGTCGTGCGCTATATTGGAACAACCAAAGGCTTGTTAGCTGACAAGAGCCGGGCTCTTGTCAAATGAAATCTATGCGAAATCTTCATAAATTTTTCAATCCAAAATCTATTGCTATTGTTGGCGCCTCTCCCAAAAAAGAAAGATTGGGCAATATTTTGATACGGAATATTTTGGCCGGTGGCTGGAAAGGAAAGCTTTATTTTGTTAACCCAAAATACAAGCGAATAGGAGCGAAAAAATGCTATGCCGGTTTGCGAGAAATAAAAAAACCGGTTGATCTGGTTTTGATCGCTATTCCGGCTCCGCTTGTAAATCAGGTTTTGGAAGAAGGCGCTCAAGCAAATCCCAAGATTGAGAATTATGTTGTTATTTCTTCCGGCTTCAAAGAAACAGGCAAAGAAGGTCAAAAGCTGGAAGAAGAATTAAAAAATATTTCCGAGAAATATAAGCTTAATATTCTTGGACCTAATTGTTTGGGATTTATTAGCCAGCGGCATAAACTTAATGCCACTTTTACTTCCGGAGAATTTAAACTCGGCAAGGTGGCTATTGTTTCTCAATCGGGCGCGCTAGCGGTGGCTCTTCTGGATTGGACTCAGAATATTTCTCTTGGTTTTTCAAGAGTCATTTCTATTGGCAATAAGGCGATTTTAGATGAGAGCGACATTGTTAAATTTCTTTCCGAAGACAAGGATACGGAAATCATTGCTCTTTATCTTGAAGATATCAAGGATGGAGCGGTATTTTTCGAGACGGTTGGCAAAGCCAGCCAAAAAAAGCCAATCATTGTTCTCAAGGCAGGAAAAACAACAGCGGGACAAAAAGCCGTGGCTTCTCACACTGGTTCTTTGGCTCAAGATGAGGCTATCGTGGAGGCGGTGTTTGAAAAACTGAATGTTATTGAAGCAAAAAATATGGAAGAGTTTCAAGATCTGGTTCTTTTTTTAAATTTAGAGAGAATTCCCAAAAAGGGAGAAGTTATTATTCTCACCAATGCTGGCGGGCCGGGGGTTTTAGCTTCTGATTTTGTTGGAAAATCAAAATTTTTGAAATTAAAGAAAATATCAAATGATTCCAAAAATCAGCTCAGGCAACTTCTTCCGGCGAGCGCTTCGGTGAAAAATCCTATTGACATCATTGGAGATGCCGCGCCGGATCGTTATGAAAATGTTCTCAAAGTTCTTTCTTTGAAGGATTCGGAGAATCCCTTTCTTGTTATTTTGACTCCCCAGACCCAGACTGATCCGGAAGAAGTAGCCAAAATTGTCTCCCGCTTCAAAAAAAATTTTGCTGTTTTAGCTACTTCTTTTATGGGAGGAGTGAAGGTTAAAAAAGCCATTGAATACCTTCAGACAAACGGAGTTGCCAATTTTGAAAGTCCGGAAAGAGCCCTTTTGGCTCTCGAGAGAGTAATTTCCTATTATCAAGGTAAAATTAGACGGCCTAAAATTTCTTTTCCCAAAGCAATCCACTTGAATCTAGAAGTAAATTTGATTATTCAATCAGCTCTCAAAGAAAAAAGGAAGACGATGTTTTGGAGAGAAGCAGAGAAATTATTTGGGAATTATGGTATTAAACTTGCTAAATCTTTTTCTTTTCAATCTTGGGACGAAATAAAAAGAGTAAAAATAAATTATCCTTGTGTTCTGAAGTCGGATGATCCTAAGATTATTCATCGCTGGGATAAAAAGGCAGTTATTCTAAACATCAGGAACGAAAAAGAACTGAGAAGCGCCTTTGGTAAAATGAAAAGAACCACTGGCGCCGAAAATTTTCTTATTCAACCAATGGTGGAACCTGGCTTGGAAATGATTCTTGGCATGAAAAAAGACGAATCTTTCGGCCCGGTAATTGTCGTAGGCTGGGGGGGAACTCTAGCAGAAGTTTTTGCTGATCGAGTTATCCTAATTCCTCCGCTGACTGTTGAGGAAATAAAAAACAAGCTTAATAAACTAAAAATATCACCGCTTTTAAGAGGATTTCGGGGAGAGAAAGGCTATAATCTTGAAGAAATGGCAAAAATAATCCTTGCTCTTCAGCAAGTTTCGGCTGAAAACCCAAATATATCTCAAATTGATATAAATCCGGTGGTATTGTATAATAACGGCAAGCCCAATCAAATATTGGACGCTAAGGTCTACTTGAGTTCTTAAATACTATAAGTAATTTTATAACATCCTAGCTTTATGTTAGAAGCTTCCTAACATTAAGTGTTGGGAAAATGGCTATGACCGAAGAAAAAAAACCAAAAATTCTCATTGTTGATGACAATGATATTATTAGAGAAACCTACGTTCAAGTTTTTAGACAAAAAGGCTTTGAGGTTATTTCTGCTGTGGATGGTATAGAAGGGGTGGATCTTGCTACTAAAGAAATACCAGATGTTATTTTGACGGGAATTGTTATGCCGCGGATGGATGGATTTCAGCTCATTGCCACACTCAGAGAAAGCGTTCAAACAAAAGAAATCCCAATTGCTATTCTTTCTCACTTAGGGCGGGAAGAAGACCGAAGAAAAGCTCGGGAACTAGGCATAAGAGAATTTATTGTTCAAGGTTCAGCCTCAGTTAATGAAGTAGTTGAAAAAATAAAAAGTCTCATCAGAAGCAGCGGACATTTTCTTTTGAGCTTTGATCCTTATGCCTGGGATGCTCCTAGCCTAGCTAAAACTCTTCCTAACAAAAATTTTAATTGTCCTGAGTGCGGAGAAAAACTTGTCTTGGAATTAACGTCAAAAACGGAAGGAAAGGGGTATAATGCAGCCCTGAAATGTCCTCACTGTGATTTAGTGGTGTAAAAAACGCCTCAAGCGCTAGATGGTATCTTTGTTGTCATATTGAAACAATTTATGAATTGGCTTTTACGTTCTATTTCGGAAATTCCGGAAGAACTCAAATCAATACCTTTAAGTTCTATAACTCTCCAGTTGCTTCTTCAGAGAGGTTTTTTTTCAAAAGGGGAAATTGAGAAATTTTTAAATACAAAATATGAAGATTTATATTCTCCTGAGCTTCTTCGGGGAGTGAAAAAAGCAGTAGAAAGAATTGGAAAAGCCAAGAAGAATAATGAGAGAATAGTTGTTTTTGGCGACTATGACGCGGACGGGGTTACTTCGGCGGTTCTTCTGAAAGAGACTCTTGAGAGAATAGGAATAGAAGCGAGAATCTATATTCCCGATCGAAATAAAGAGGGTTATGGGCTCAATAAATCAGCTCTTGATTTTATTAAAAAAGAATATAAGCCGACTCTTCTTTTTACGGTAGATTGCGGCATCTCCAATAAAGAGGAGATCGCTTACGCCCAAAAAATTGGTTTGGAGGTAATTGTGACGGATCACCACTCTATTCCCAAAAAATTGCCTGAAAACTGCATTCAAATAAATCCCAAGCTGCCTAATCAAAAATATCCTTTTAAGGATTTAGCCGGAGTAGGAGTAGTGTTTAAGCTTTGCCAAGCCATTTGGAAAGAGTTTTTGCCTGAAAACTTGGAACAGCTAAAGTGGTTTTTAGATCTGGTGGCTATTGGAACTATTGCTGATTGTGTCCCTCTTATCGATGAAAATAGGATTTTTGCAAAGTTTGGGTTAATTGTTTTGCAAAAAACGAGAAGACTTGGAATTCAGGAAATAATTAAAGTAGCGCGCCTTAATATAAATGAAAAAAATCCGCCCAGCGCCGAAAATGTTGCTTTTCAAATTGGTCCGCGCTTTAATGCGGCGGGTCGAATGGATCACGCGGATGTGGCAGTGAAACTTTTGAGCGAAAAAGATCCGGTACGGGCTCGGGTTTTGGCTCTTGAGTTGGAAGGAAGAAACAATGAAAGGCAAAAAGCAACTCAGGAGGTTTATGAGGAAGTAAAGAAAACTCTTGATCCGGAAGAAGAACAAAAGCTCATTGTGAGAGTCGGGCAACACTGGCCGCTTGGAGTTTTGGGAGTAGTGGCTGGAAAAATCGCTGAGGAATATAATTGCCCCACTTTTATTTTACGCCAGTCCGAAGGCTTGGTTGAGGGTTCGGGACGGAGTATTGAAAAGTTCAATTTGATTGAAGCAGTAAGTCAAGTTGACAAATACCTCGAAAAATACGGAGGGCATTCTCAAGCTATGGGAATTAAGATAAAACCTGAAAATCTTTCCGCTTTTGAGAAAGGCTTGCTTGAAATTATTGAAAAGGATTATGATAAAGATACTTGGGGAAAGAAGATTATAGTTGATGCTGAAATAAAAGCTGAAGAGATAGGCTGGGATATTATTTCTGAAATAAAAAGATTTGAACCTTTTGGGGAAGGAAATGAAGAACCTATATTTTTAACTAGAAATCTGGTGGTAAAAGAAATACGCTTAGTTGGTAATGGCCAGAGGCATTTAAAAATGATTTTGTTTCCAGAAGGAAATGCTAATCAGTGTTTTGAGGGTATTTTTTTCGGAGCGGGTGAAAAAATTTCTCAGCTTGAATCGGGAAATCGAGTTTCGGTTGTATATAATCTTCGCTCAAATGAGTGGAATGGAAATCATCGGATGGAGATGAATATTCTAGGTATTGAGAAGAATTGAATAAAGAAAAGATTCTCGTATTTTTATAAATTTATACACTTTTCGGTTGGACTTAAATCAAAATGCGGCCGTCAGTGAAATGAGTGTTTATTAATTTTTTAATATCTCACAGCAAGCGGCGACTGGGTAGTTCAATTCAATTTTTAGAATCCAAAACTTGCAGGACGAGTTGAATAGTCTTATTTTTTAAAGAATTTTTATGGGTAAAATAAAAATATTTACTGATGGAGCCGCTCGGGGTAATCCGGGTCCTTCCGCTATCGGAGTGATTATTGAAGCAGACGGTTCTAAAAAGACTTATCGAGAATTTATTGGTTATGCGACCAATAATGAAGCGGAGTATAAGGCGCTGATTTTTGCGCTCAAAAAAGTGAAGCTAATTTATGGCAAACTAAAAAGCAAAAAACTAAGCCTGGAATGTTATCTGGATAGCGAATTGGTTGTAAAACAATTGAATCACAAATATAAAGTAACTGAAGAAAACATTCAGAAATTATTTTTGCTTGTCTGGAACCTTTCCATTGATTTTCAAGAAGTGAAATTTTTTTATATTCCCCGGGAAAAGAATACGGAAGCGGATCGGTTGGCTAATTTAGCTTTAGACGAAGCTACCAGGGCCCAAAGCCGAATTTTTTAGGGTCTTTATGGCTTTTATAAGTCTTTTTTTGCCTTTGGTTTGCCTTGACAAAACATTAATTATGCTATAACATAAAGAGTTAATCGAGGCCGGATAATCGCCTGTTCAAGTTTTTGCTTTTAGGAGATTAGCTTTTTAGAAAAGTTTTGAAGAGGTCGAACCGCAGTCTGAGTTGGTCGGCGGTTCAACCTCTTCAAAACTGACCGTTGAAAAGAAAAGCAAAAACTTGAACAGGAGGAAAGTCCGGACACCCGAAATCGGTGCCTCGCACTGGGAATATCCAAAGCGACAAAATGAAAAATTCCAAGTTTGGTATTTTGTGAATTTGTGAGATTTGGAATTTCCTTTGCGAGGCAACGGTGGAAAAGGGTAGTGGGTAATGCCCACCGAGTACATTGAAAAATGTATTTAGGGAAAGTGCCACAGAGACTATACTAACCGATGCTTCGCCTCGGAAAGATTCAAAAAGGCAAAACCACAAAATTCCAAGTTTGATATTTTGTGAATTTGTGAAGTTTGGAATTTCCGATGCGGAGCATTGGCCAAAGGTGAAAAGCCGATTGGTGTTGTCCGTTCAGACTTTTGCTTACTCTTCTTTTAGAGGTCGGACCGCAGTCTGAGTTGGTCGGCGGTTCGACCTCTAGCTTATCTTGGCAAAGTAAGTAAAAGTCTGAACGGCAGCTACAATTGGAGCCGATTGGTGACAATCGAATCTTGGCAAACCCTACCCGGTGCAAGCCTGTACTCAGCGCAAGCGCTGGAAATTCCAAATTCCAAAATACAATAACCAAATAAAGTCTAATGTCCAATAACCAATGACCAAAACTTTTGTTTTGAAATTTGGAAATTGAGATTTGAGATTTATTTGGGATTTGGAGCTTGGTTATTGGGGCTTCCAGTGCTTGCACTGGGGAGGTGCTTGAGTCCGACTGGCAACAGCGGACCTAGACAGATGATTATCCCTGTTCAAGTTTTTGCTTTTCTTTTCAAGGGTCAGTTTTGGAGAGGTCGAACCGCCGACCAACTCAGACTGCGGTTCGACCTCTCCAAAACTTTTCTAAAAAGCCCAATCTCCTAAAAGCAAAAGCTTGAACAGGACAGAATCCGGCTTACAGGCCTCGATTAACTTTACATAAATATTATTGGGTATGGAATAATAGCCTTGTTCCATATCACGCATTTTAGGTTGCATGAAAAAATCCGAATTATTTTTTGCTCTTCTTCTTGTTCCGGTTGATTTTGCAATGATAATTGCGGCGGCTGTTCTTGCCTATTGGTTTCGTTTTACGCCGAGCGTAATAGAAATAAAGCCAGTTTTGTTTGATTTTCCTTTTCAATCTTACCTCAAAGTGGTGCTTCTGGTCGCGCCATTTTTTTTGTTGATCTTTGCTCTTGAGGGACTTTATTCGCTTAAGTCTACCCGAGTTTTTTGGAGAGAGTTTTTTCGAATTGTTTTTTCTGTCACGGTGGGAGTTACTTTCATTATCTTTTTAATTTTTTTGCAAAGAGAATGGTTTTCTTCTCGTTTTGTTATTCTTACTGGCTGGCTTTTAGCGATCATTTTTGTAACAATTTCCCGTTATATAATAAACTTTATTCAAAAGATTCTTCTGGTATATAAAGGCATTGGTGTTCATCGGCTGGCGCTTATTGGAGAGGGTAGTTATTGTGACACAATTTACTATGAGTTCAAGAATAAGCCGGATCTTGGTTATAAAATAATAGCCAAAGAAAAAAAAATAGACCTTGATTCTTTGCGGGTTATTCAAAAAACGAAAGGAATTGACGAAATTCTTGTTTGTGATCCTAACCTTACTATGAAAGATCTTCGTCAGGTGAATGATTTTTGTCATCGAAACAGAATTGAATTTAAGTTTGTTCCAGCAATTCTTCAGTCGGTTAGTACTAACTTTGAAGTAAAGGTACTTTTTGACGAACCATTGATCGTTATAAAAAATACCCCTCTTGAGGGGTGGGGAAAAATTGCCAAAAGAGTTTTTGATATTATTGGATCGATTATAGGAATCATAATTACGTCGCCCGTAATGATTCTTGCCGCTCTTGCAATAAAGTTGGATTCACGAGGGCCAATTATTTTCAAAAATGAGCGAGTTGGTCACGAGGGAAATTTCAACTTGCTTAAGTTTAGATATATGAAACTTGAGTATTGTACCGGCCCGCAAAATCCCGATCATAAAAAAGCTCTCGAATTAGAGCGGGAATTGATTGAAAAACAGAGTGTGCGTCGGGGACCACTCTATAAAATCAAAAATGATCCCCGAAAAACTCGAGTCGGGCGCATCATTGAAGCGCTTTCTATTGACGAATTGCCCCAACTTTTTAATGTCCTCAAAGGTAATATGAGTCTGGTTGGTCCGCGTCCTCACCAGCCGCGGGAAGTGGAAAGATATGAAACTTGGCAAAAAAGAACGTTATCCATTAAACCCGGGATCACCGGGTTAGCCCAGATTTCCGGTCGTTCCGATTTGAGCTTTGCTGACGAGGCTCGGCTGGATATTTATTACATCGAAAATTGGTCGCTTTGGCTTGATATTGAAATTCTTTTCAAAACTTTTTTTGTACTGCTCAAGAAAAGAAAAAATCTTTAATACTTTACGAATTACCTGCCTGCCGGTAGGCAGGCGAATCATATACGAATATACGAATGTAAAGGGTAATATCTAAAATCTGCCACCAAATTTCGTAAGAAATTCATAGATTTTTTCTGCTTGTTTCTTGCGATCAAGGTGACGGAAATTGTATCTCCATTGATACTCTCCGATAAAAAGG
>Ga0078972_1004087_pt1 | contig 41384 bp, 29 predicted proteins | sample YelNatPaOPGAMG01_FD_67568 | JGI IMG/M metagenome (GOLD analysis project Ga0078972, IMG submission 67568) | Hot spring thermophilic microbial communities from Obsidian Pool, Yellowstone National Park, USA - OP-RAMG-01 (SPADES assembly) (version 2) | ecosystem: Environmental > Aquatic > Thermal...
GCCACGGGTTTGCCTGGGGGTTTGACGATCAATGCGGTCACGGGGGTGATTTCGGGCACGGTTGCTCCGCGTGCGGCGGACAGTTCGCCGTATAAGGTGACGGTGACGGCTTATGACGGTGTGTTGTCGTCGAGCACGAGTTTTATGTGGGTGGTCAATGACACTACGCCGCCGGCGCTGACCAACCCCGGCACCCAGAGCAATACTTCAGGCACTACCATAAACCTGCCCATCGCTGCGGTGGATGCCGATGCGGGCAGCTTCTCGGCCGAGAACCTGCCGCCTGGTTTGAGCATCAGCCCCAACGGCGTCATCTCTGGCACCCTCTTCGCCCCGGCGGGCACCTACCAGGTAACCGTCAGCGCCGCCGACGGCAGCCAAATCGGTAGAGTCTCTTTCCCCTGGGTGGTCAGCCAGTTGCCTACGTCGGTCGTCATCACCAACGTCCAGAACACCTATGTCGGATTCGTCCAAGTCGAGACGGTGACGGCCCAAGTCAGCGATCCGCTCGGCATCCCGGTCAACAGTGGTTTTGTCACCTTCTCGGTCAACGGGGAAACGCTGGTGGCCCCGGTGAGCAACGGCCTGGCCACCGTCACCTTTATGACGCCCTTGCTGAGCCTGGACATGGTTATCTTGCTGAATGATTTCTTCGCCCACGCCCTCGACGTTGTATTCAGCGATCCATCGGGGATCTTCGGCCCTAGCGCGGCCTCGCTCTCGGAGCCGGCCATGCTGCTCGATTTCTTGCTCTTTCTCCAGACAGCCCAGGTCCAGTCGTTGCTAGCGCTGGGCCAGATGCCGTAAAGACTCGCCCGCCGCGCTGGCAAAGACATCTCGTGTCAGCGCGGCGGACTGGTAAAAGGGTTTTTCGCCATGAAACGTATAATCTGGTCGCGGTTCATCCGTTCCCTTGTCCCCGGGTTCTCTCCAGGCACGCCTCACCGAGTCGCTGGCAAACGAGGGGCCTGCAAGCGCCCACGGCGGGCCGCCGTACGTCCCCATTTGGAACTCCTGGAAGATCGTACGCTGCTATCACCCACTTTCACGGTCAATGTGGACAACGACAACTACAGTAATGCGCAAGTGGCCAGTGGCTTGGGGCAAACTGGCCCCAACGAAGGGAACTTGCGCTGGTGCATCTACCAGGCCGATCAGCCGGCCAACGCCGGCAGTACGATCCAATTCAGCCTTCCCAGCGGGGACACTATCAAGCTCCAATATGGCGAGCTGGACATTACCCAAAGCATGACCATTAACGGCCCAGGCGCTGCCGACGCCTCCCAGTCGGGAAACCTGACTCTAGACGGCGGTACGATCATTGCCAACGGCGTAATCACTGCCGGCAGCCGCATCTTCAACATCGAGTCGCAACTCGCGGTGGTGACGATCGCCGGCTTGACCATAACGAACGGCAACGGCTCTCCTGATAACAACGGCCACGCAGGCAACCAGGGCGGCGACATCTTCAACAGTGGCAACCTGACGCTCACCAATGATGTTGTTGAAGACGGTCACGCGGTGGGAAATCCGACGGGACCACAAGGCCGGGGCGGCGGCATCTTCAATGCCGAAGGTTCCAACGTCCAGGGCGCCGGTGCGCAATTGACGCTCAACAACACCATCGTCGAGAACAACACCGCTGTGGGCATACCAGGCGGCAGCTACACTCTGCCCAACGGCACGGTCGTCGTCACCGGCGGTTTGGGAGCGGGGGGCGGCATCTATAACGACATCAACGCCACCGTGACCCTCAACGCCGGCAGCAAGATCATCAATAACACCGCCCTGGGCGGCGCCGGTAAACAAGGCGTTAACGGCACCCCTGGGACAAATGGCGAAGGCGACACGCCTGGCAACCCCATCTTGGACGCCGGCGGCGCCCAAGGCGGTGGTATTTACAGCAATGGCATTTTGTATATCAACGGAACCAACACCCAAGGCGGCCAGGTCTATATCACGGCCAACACGGCCCAAGGGGGTGATGGTGGCAAGGGCGGCGCGGGCGGCGCCGGCATCAACGGCATCAATGGCGCTAACGGTTTCAATGGCGCTAATGGCACCAATGGTGGCGCAGGTCAGAATGGCGGCAACGGTGGCAACGGCGGCAACGGCGGACTGGGTGGCGCGGGTGGCAATGGCGGCCAAGGTGGATTTGCCTACGGGGGAGGGATTTTTAGCGATGCCTCAGGCAGCCTGATGGTCGTTTCCAATGCCGTTGTTTCCGGCAACACGGTCCAGGGCGGGGCCGGCGGCGCGGGCGGGGCCGGGGGCACCGGCGGCGCGGGCGGCACCGGCGGGGCCGGCGGTTCCGGCGGCGCAGGGGCCAATGCCACCAAAGCCGCTCCCGGTGGGACCGGAGGGGCAGGCGGCAACGGCGGGCTAGGCGGCGCGGGCGGTTCCGGTGGTTCCGGCGGCAACGGCGGCTTGGGAGGAGCAGCCCAGGGCGGCGGCATCTATACCTATAACGGCATCGTCTCGGGGATCAGCAACACCACTTTTAGCCAGGACACGGCCCAAGGTGGAACAGGAGGCAATGCCGGCAACGGCGGCGCCGGCGGCGCGGGCGGCAATGGCGGCGCGGGCGGCAATGGCGGCAACGGCGGCAACGGCTATTCGCCTTCGACGGGCAACGGCTCCGCCGGCGGCCCAGGCGGCAACGGCGGAGCAGCGGGCGCGGGCGGGGCCGGCGGCGCGGGAGCAGCAGCAGGCATCGGCGGTGACGGGGGAGCTGCTGCCGGCGGGGCCATCTATTATCGATTCGGTGGCACGAACACATCGATTAACACCGTTGCTCAGTCCTCCTTTAGCAAGGACACGATCCAGAGCGGCGCCGGAGGTACAGGGGGTACAGGAGGCAACGGCGGCAATGGCGGTAGTGGGGGAGCTGGCGGGGCCGGTGGGACCGGGGGCGCGGGCGGCACCGGCAGCGCCGGATTTTCTAATGGCCCGAACGGTCCGAATGGAAAAGCAGGTGTCGACGGCAATGGCGGCAATGCGGGGTTTGGCGGCGCCGGCGGCAATGGCGGCAACGGCGGGGCCGCTCAGGGCGGGGCCTTGGCCAACCTGCTCGGCGCGCTCAATCTAAGCGGCGATTCGTTCAATAAAGAAGCGGCTACGAGCGGAGCAGGGAACAACGGCGGCGCGGGCGGCGCCGGCGGCAACGGCGGGAATAGAGGCGGCCCCACCGCCCTCTTTGGCAAAGGCGGCCAAGGCGGCAACGGTGGCCAAGGCGGCTATTCCGGGTTCAGTGAGGGCGGCGCAGCGTTCGACCAAGGCGGCAATCTGACGATCAGCACGAGCACCTTCACGTCTAATCAGCTGACCGCCAGTGCCGGCGGTGCCGGCGGCACGGGCGGGGCCGCCGGCCTCGATGGCAACAACGGCGCTAACAACGTCGGCGGCGCGGGCGGGGCTGGCGGCAACGCCCATTTTGCTCGCGGCGGTGCTCTGTCCGTCACCGCAGGCGAACTGACTCTTTCGTCCTCTACTTTTGGTGGAAGCAATACGGGCAATCAAGTCGTCGGTGGCACGGGCGGTACCGGCGGCACCGGCGGCAATGGCAGCCCCAGTGGCACGGGCGGCTTTCCCGGCACCGGCGGCACGGGCGGCAGCGGCTCGGATGTCTACGGCGGTGCGATTTCCGCCAGCGATCGCGATCTCCAGCTGGCCCCGCCTGCCAAACCCATACTTGTGGCTGGCAGCAGCGGTGGCTCGTGGACGGCCCAGACCGCCTGGGTAGTCGTCACCTATATCAATAGCTTTGGCGAGACGATCGGCTCGACAGCGGCTTCGGTTGCGGTGCCGGCCAACGGTGTCTTGACTATCGACAGCCCAGCGGCAGCGGGCGCTGGGGCCTTCACAGCGACCGGCTGGTACGCCTATGTGGGAGTAGGAACAACGCCGCCGCCCAATACCGCCCTGTATCGCCAGCAGCCTGCCGGTTCCCCGACGCCCATCGGGACCAACCTGATACTCACTACCAATCCGACGACCACAGGCGCCAATCCGCCCACTAACCTGACAAGCCTTACCCTGAACGGCACGGCCGCTTCCCCCATCGTCCTGGCCGACAACTCCATCACCTCCGGCGCCGGCGGCAATGGCGGCGACGGCGGCAACTCGACTTTAGGGGCGGGAGGCAACGGCGGCAACAGCGGCGTGGCTTACGGCGGTGGTTTGTCCTATCACATTGCGGCCGCCAGCAGCAATACGGCGGCGAGCACGGTCTCCATTAACTACACCTCCTTTGCAAGCAATACAGTCATAACCACTGCCGGAGGGTACGGGGGGAACACGACCGCTGCGGGTGTAAAAAACAATGGGACCGTGGGACGCCCTGGCAACGGCGGCAACGCGGGAGACAGCACGACAGATGCCAATGGCAATGTGATTGCGGCTTCAGCCTACCCTGGCAGCCGCGGAGGCGGTTTGGCCCTTATCGATGAAGTCGGGGCCATGAACGTGACGGTGGCTTCCAGTTCCTTCACCGGCAACCAGTTAACAGGGGGCGCGGGCGGGACGGGCACTCTGGGCGGCAGTGGTTCAGACGCCCGCGGCGGCGGTCTCGACCTCGCCTCCGCCGCGGCGGCCACCGCGACGCTGACCGACAGCCCCATCACAAACAATATTGCCACCGCTGGAGTGGGCGGCCTCGGCGTGGGACCATACGTGGGCGGAGCACTCCCTTGGAATAGTAAGGGGCAAGCGGGCGGCAGCGGCGGCAACGTCGAGGGCGGCGGTCTCGCTGCCGCCAATTACAGTCTGACACTCCAAGCTCAGACGTTGACCTCTGTGGCTGTGACAGGCAACCAAGCTACCAGCGGCTCCGGAGGCGATGCCCTTGGTCCAGGCGGCGGCAACGGGGGCAACGCGGGCACGGCCGACGGTGGAGGCATTGCGGCCGACAACGGCGTCAGCTCTCCTTCGCCGGTGGTTTTCACGCTCAACTCCATCGACGTGAATAACAACACCCTTACCCAGGGGAACGGCGGCATCGGCTTTGATAGCGGCGGAGGCGACGGCGGCAATGCTGGTTATCTCCTCGCGGACGGCAGTGGTCTGCGGGCCGGGACGGCAGGCGCCGGCGTCAGCTTCAACTTCTGGGCCGCAGGCGCGGCCGGCAGCGGCGTCCAGGTGGCCAACAGTAGTCTGGACGGCAATGTCGCTGTCGCCGGCGCCGGGGGCAAAGGCGGCAACGGCAGCACCAACAGCGATCCGAACCCAGTTAACCCGATCTACGACGGCGGCCAGGGTGGCAGCGGCGGCGTGGCGCTGGGAGGCGGTCTGTTCTACAATAACAGTTCCAATGCCAATCTGAACTTCACGTTCACCAACAGCACGGCCTCGAACGAATTGCTGACCGGGGGCGTGGGCGGGGAAGGCGGCCAGGCTGGGATCGACCCCAGTTTAAACGTCTCCTACCATGTCCCTGGCGGCAACGGTGGAAACGGCGGGCATGCAATGGGCGGCGGTCTTTTCCTGTGGGCGAACGCCAGTAGCGGTTCGGTGAACACCAGCAACCTCAGCGAGGCCTCGTTCAACTACAACCAGCTCCATGCCGGGGTCGGCAGCAGAGGAGGCGACGGTTCCTCGAACAACAGCACCAACTTCAATGATCCTACCGTTGGTCCCTATGCCGCAGGCGGTGCCGGGGGAGATGCACTCGGCGGCGGCGTGTACAACAACAGCAACAACTCTTCGGCGGTCAGTACGCTCTCGGTCTCCGGGGTCACGCTGGCCGGCAACACCTTGTTCGGCAGCGCGGGCGGCATCGGCGGCAGTGGCACGACGGCCAACGGCGGGCCAGGCGGCAACGGCGGCAATGCCGGCTTCGTTGCCGGCGGCGGCTTGGCCGAGGGCGGCGGGCAACTCTCTACCACCGACAACACCCAACTGACCATTGTCAACAGCACCGTCGGTGGCTTCTCCGGCGACCCCAATAACCCAGATGTCAACCGTAACGTCCTCCTGGGCGGCAACGGCGGCAGCGGCGGCAACGCAGGCACCGCGGGAAACACCTTGCCCGCTGCCAACGGCGGCAACGGCGGCGCAGGCAGCATCGTGGAAGGTGCCGGCATCGCCGTCGTCAGCCGTGTTGCCACGGCCACGCTAATCAACGACACCATCGTCGCCAACGAAGCGACCGTATCGTTAACCAATGGCGCCGGGGGAGCTCCCGGCGGCGCCGCCGGCGCCGGCTCGGCAGGTAATCAAGGCACAAATGGCACCGCCAACGGCGGCGGCGTCTACAACGGTGCCAGTACCGGCATCTACCTCGGCAATAGCATCATCGCCCTCAACAGTGCGGGTTCCAGCATCAGCGGCAGCTTTGTCAGCACTACCCCCGATGTTGAGGGGGCTTTCAACAGCCTGGGTCATAATATCCTGGGCAGTACCACCGGCGCCACCGGTTTTGTCTCCAGCGATCAGGTGATCGGCGACAACGCCACGGCGGCCCAGGAACTGAACCTGGGGCCACTCCAGAACAACGGCGGCCCCACTTTCACCGACGCCCTCTTGGCCAGCAGTATTGCCATCGACGCGGGCGGCGATACCCTGGTTACAGATGCCAGCAAGCCGTGGCATAAATTGTTCAATCCCTCTCCCAACTACCCGGATGGCACCGACCAACGAGGCATCGGCTACACGCGCATCTATGGCCCGCATGTGGACGTGGGCGCCTACGAGTTTCAACTGCCAGAAATCACCAGCCTGAATCCGAATGCAGCAATCGAGCAAGGTCAGGCTTTTGTCATGACCATCAACGGCAGTGATTTCGGACCTGGTGCCACTGTGACCTGGACCTTTACGGGCAGCCTTGCCTCCTACGGCAGCCTTACTCTGACGCCTACGACCATCAGCAGCAACCAGATTACAGTCACGGTCCCAGCCAACGCCCTACCGGACGAAGGCCCTGTCAATGTCACGGTTTCCGTCCCCGGCGGCGCGGCTGGACAGGTGCTAACATCGAACACGGCGTCCTTCACAATTCAAGAAGGGACCAGTCTGAGCCTGAGCTATCCTGGTTCCCCCAACGCCTTGAACAATAACGAAGGCGATGTGCTGTCGGCAGCGAAAGGGACCGCCGTGCAGATCACCAGTTCGGACCCAGATACCACCTTCCAGGCTACAGGTCTGCCTCCGGGTTTGAGCATCGATCCGAACACCGGACTTATCACCGGCATCATCAACCCGCGTGGCGCCGGCGTTTATACAGTCACCATCAACGGCATCGACACCGATACCGGAACGATCCAGGGCAGCATCACCTTCACCTGGAACGTGGCCGACACCACGCCGCCGGCCCTGGCTGCCATAGCTAATCAGACCAACAACGAAGGCGATGTCATCACTCCGTTTAACGTCTCTGCTACGGATGCCGATGCGGGCACCTTCACGGACGTAGTCAACGGACAACATACTCTGCCTCCGGGCTTGACCATCGACCCTAACACCGGCGTCATTTCTGGGACTATCGGTACCTATGCCGCCGGCACGTACAATGTCACCATCAGTGCCAGTGACAACGGGCACGTGGGCAGCACCCAGTTCACCTGGACAGTGAAGGACACCACAGCACCGGCATTGACCAGTCCTGGTCCTCAGAGCAGCAACGAAGGGCAGACCATCAACCTGCAACTCCAGTATACAGACGCCGACAGTTTCACAGCTCAAAACTTGCCTCCGGGCCTGAGCATCAATAACAGCGGCCTGATTTCCGGCACCATCAGCCAACCCGGCGACGGGACTTACAATGTCGTCATTACGACCACCGACACCGACAATACTACCAATCCCAGCACCACGATTTCTTTCACCTGGACGGTGGCCGATAACTTGCCGCCGGCATTGACCACTCCCGGCCCCCAGACCAGCAACGAAGGGCAGACCATCAACCTGCCTATTCAGGCCGTGGATGCCGATGCGGGCAGTTTCACGGATGTGGTCAACGGGCAGCATACTCTGCCTCCGGGCTTGACCATCGATCCTAACACCGGCGTCATTTCTGGGACTATCAGTGCCTATGCCGCCGGCACGTACAATGTCACCATCAGTGCCACCGATGGAACGGGCAACGTCGGCAGCATTGTTTTTACGTGGACAGTGAAAGATACAACGCCGCCGAGCTTCACGATCAGCAATCAGACCAGCGACGAAGGGGCCGTCATTACTAATCTGGCGACCAACCCCGTGGACGCCGATCCGAACAGCATCACGGACGTGGTCAACGGGCAGCACACTCTACCTCCGGGCTTGACCATCGACCCGACTACCGGCGTCATTTCCGGGACCATCAACCCCTATGCCGTTACCAATGGTCAACCTTCGCAGACCTTCACGGTCACTCTCAGCGCCACCGATGGGACGATTGTGGGCAGCACTACCTTCACCTGGACGGTGAACGACACGACCCCGCCGAAGCTGACTCAACCTCCCACGCAGAAAAATAACGAAGGAGACAAGGTCAGCTTGCCAATCAGCGCCACAGACGCTGAAAGTTTCACGGCCGCCGGTCTACCCCCCGGCCTGAGTATCAACTCTTCTACTGGTTTGATCTCCGGCACCATCGGGCCCTATGCGGATGGCAGTTACACCGTCACCGTCACGGCCTCCAATGGCGCACTTTCATCCAGCACGACCTTCACATGGAATGTGGCCGACACTACGCCGCCGAGCTTCACGAACCCCGGTACGAGAAACAACAATGAAGGCGATCAAGTTAACCTGGCCCTCAACCCCGTAGATGCCGACGCAGGCAGCATTACGGCCACCGGCCTGCCGCCCGGCCTGAGCATCGATCCTACCACCGGTGTCATCTCCGGCGTCATCGGTCTGCGTGCGGCCGGCACCTACAGCGTCGTCGTCAATGCCACCGACGGGACCGTTACTGGCAGCACCCGTTTCACCTGGAACGTAGCCGACACCACGCCGCCGGCACTGACCAACCCTGGCCCTCAAAGCAGCAACGAAGATACCGCCATCAATCTGACCATCCAGGCCGTGGACGCCGACAGCTTCAGCGCGACAGGGCTGCCTCCGGGCCTAAGCATCAATCCGAGCACCGGCGTCATCTCTGGCACTGTCTTGGGCGCTTCCGGGACTTTCCAGGTCACAGTCAGTGCCACCGATGGGAGCGCAGTGAACAGCATCACCTTCCCCTGGACAGTCAACCAGATACCCATCGCAATTGCCATCACCAACGTCCAGAACACTTACGTCGGTTTGTACCAGGTCGAGACCGTAACGGCCCAGGTCACCGATCCCTTGGGCATCCCGGTCAATGAAGGGATTGTTACTTTCCTGGTCAACGGGGAAACGGTGCTGGCCCCGGTGAGCAACGGCTTTGCCACGGCCATCATCGTCACGCCTTTGTTGAGCATGAACACAACGATCTTGCTGAACGACTTTTTCCCTCACGCACTCGACGCCGTCTTTAGCGATCCCGCGGGGATCTTCAGCTCCGGCAGCACTTCGATTTCGGAGGCAGCCATGTTCCTCGATTTCCTGCTCTATCTCCAGACGGTGCAGTTTAGTTCGCTGGCCCTGCAACTGGCGCAGTCTTGACCCGCATTTGGCGCCCTCTGGCGGCCTTCGTCCCATTTAAACGTGCCCGGCTGGGCGAGCCGTCTTGCGGAGACCCAAAGCGAGCTGCAATAAAATATCGGGCCGTCCTCTCCTCCGCGAAGGGGGCAAAGCGATAAACTAGGGAGAGAGCTCGCCTCTAACCCTGAGGATGCCCCCGATGCTTGGTTTACGCCGCTGTTTTCTCTTACCTCTCACACTCGTCTGGTTCGGGATTGCGGTCCTCCCAACACTGGGCCGCGCTCAGGAAGGGACAGACGAAGATGAGCCATTCCTTCCCGGCCTGATCGCCAATTACCGCGATACTCAAGGGCATACTACAGAGCGGCTGGATTATCAGATGGCGTTCCATTGGGGTGAGACGCCGCCCGATCCGCGTCTGACGGCGGGCGAATTTAGCGTCGTCTGGCAAGGCGCTCTTCTCGTCCCGACGCGCGGAGACTATCGTTTTTTTATCTTCGGCTGTGGGGAGATGGAGTTGAAGATCGCCGGCCGTGTGGTCATCGCGCAACAGAAGGTGCGCAAGGGATGGCTATCCTCGTCCGCGGTTTCGCTAACTGCCGATTATCATACGCTGGAACTAGCTTTTCGACGGACGGAGAAGGATGCCCGTTTGATGTTCTTGTGGTCTGGGCCAGATTTTGAGTTGGAGCCGGTCCCGGCGCGTTTTCTTTATCATCCACGTCAAAAGTCGGTGGCACGCGATTTCGAACGCGGCCGATTGCTGGCGCGCGTCCTTCGCTGTGGACGCTGCCACGGTGAGGAGTCGCCTTTCGCCCCGGCGCCGGCACTAGACCGTCTTGGCGGAAACCTCGCACGCACTTGGCTGGTGCGTTGGTTGACAGACAATGAACAGGATGGCGACAGACGCTCCCCACGGCGGATGCCAGCGCTCGGCTTGTCGGCAAGGCAGGCAGAAGTCCTTACTGATTGGTTACTAAGACCGCGAGGAGCTGAAAACGATCGAGAGCATTTGAACATGCATTCCCCTGCGGTGCGCGCGAGCAAGAAGGACAAACCAGATGCCAAAACGGGCGAACAGCTGTTTGTGTCGTTGGGATGCTTGGCCTGTCATAGTTGGCGCGATCTTGGTGCCAGTGGTTGGCTGGGCGGCGGCGATCTGACTGCTATCGCTGACAAACGCCCTGCGGATTTCTTTGCTCTCTGGCTTGCCGAGCCGGCTCGACTGAACCGCGATCACCGTATGCCCGTCTTCCCTCTGTCGAGTAAGGAACGGGCTTCCCTCGCCCTGTTTCTTGCCCAGCAGAAGACGGAACCAGGCCCATCAAACGCAATGCCAAGCACCGCTGCCGGGCATTCTCCTGCTGCGCACCGGAGCGAGAAAGAGGGGCGTAAGCTCGCTGAACAGTTCGGCTGCGCCGTCTGCCACCGATTGCCCGAAACGCCTTACAATAGACCAAGCCGTTCCGTGCCTCGCCTCGACGAGCGCAGCGACTGGGAACATTCCTGTATAGGGCAGCCTGATGTCACAAAACATCGTCCCGGCTATCGTTTGAGCAAAGACGACGCTCGCGCCCTGCGCTGTTACTACCGTGCTGTTCGCTCAAGTCCGCGTGATGGGCTTTTCGTGCTGGCGGAGTATAACTGCCTCGCCTGTCACGCGCGCGAAGGGGCCCGGGAGGCGATCCCGCTCTTGCCGCCGCTTTGGGCCGATAAGCTCGCCGCTCTCAGCAAACGCTATCCCGAGCTGGCGCCGCAAGTGCCCGCCCTATCGCCGCCAGCCCTCAACAGCGTCGGCGATAAGCTCACCGATTCGGCCCTTATCGAATCCATCGCTCGCCGCGGTGAACCGCATCGCTCCTATCTGCGCATCCAGATGCCGCGCTTTCCCTTTGAGGACGACGACTTGCAAACACTGGTTCATTACCTTATCGACACCGACCGCATACCGCCGCGCGAAACTCTGCAAGGCACTGAGACGGCCTCGGGGGCCGATGCCGCCCGGCGCGAGCGTTACACGCTTGCCGGCAGCCGGCTTGTTTCCAGTGATGGTTTCGGCTGCACCAGCTGTCATGCCATCGGCCGTGTTCAGCCAGCCAACGATTCCCTTCACGCGCGCGGCCCGGATCTCTTGGGCCTGGAACAGCGCATCCGCCGGCCCTGGTTCGATCGTTGGGTGCGCAATCCGGCACGGATCGTGCCGCGCATGGAGATGCCGTCGGTGCAAATTCCCGTGGCCGGCGTGCTCGATGGCAAACTCGATGAGCAACTCAACGCTGTCTGGCACGTTCTCAACCTGCCTGGCTTCGAGCCACCGCTACCTAACCCGATCCGCATACTCCGCCATTCCGGAAACCAACGAGATGCGGAACCGATCGTCCTGACGGACATTCTTGAACAGAGTAGACAGACGCGCATCAAGCCATTCCTCGTCGGCCTGGCGAACCGACATAACGTACTCTTTGATCTGGAAATCGGCGCTTTGGTGCAATGGAACATCGGCGATGTGGCGCGCCAGCACACGCGCGGCAAATCCTGGTTCTGGGAACCGGCCGGCGCTGTGGTCCTTGATACTGCACTGGCGCAACCGGACCTGACGCTGCACCTCGATGACCGCGATCTGGCTGTGCATCCGCTAGGACAATTCCTTACAGAAGCGGATGCCTGGCAAACCAAGGGGGCGAGCATTTGCTTGCATTACCGCTTGAAAAGCGCAGACGGAAGCCTGCTCCACATTCGTCGCCAGTGGGCCCCCACGACGGCGGGATTCACTCAGGAGCTGTCGCTGGAGGGCATCCCTGTCAAAGCCAAAGTACGGTTGCGCCTGTTGAATGCGGAGCGTGCGGCCAAGGCCCGCCGTACAGCGGACGGCCGCACCCTCTACCTTGGCGATCGTTTTGCCAGCCGCATTGTTCTGGTCGAACCCAGAGGCCGAACCTTCACGGCAGACGCTCAAAGTCTGCTCTTGGCTCCCGATGAGCAGGGCGCGCTCCGCGTGGTGCTCTCTTACGAATCGGAAGTCCCGATCGATCGCTTCCCCGAAGCGCTCCCGCTTCCGGCCGTTCGCAAGAACGAGCCAGTGGAAGTCGCGCCCGGCTTCTCTGGCGTGCGTCTTCCTCTGCCGTCGGACATTATGCCAACGGGACTGTGTTGGCGGCCCAATGGCCGCTTGGTCTTGTGCTCGCTGAAAGGCCAGGTTTTTGAGGCCCTTGACACCGACGGCGACGGCATAGAAGATCACTTGACCCTTCTGGCCGATGGCTTCCCAGCCCCCTATGGCATCCGCGCCCAGGCCGATCACATCGATCTTAGCACGAAATATGCTCTTCTTAGGCTGCGTATTCCTGATAAGTCTGGTCGGCGCATTGATACTATCGCCTCCGGCTGGGGCTACAGCTCCGATTATCACGATTGGGCCGTGGGGCTCCCGCAAAATGAGCGTGGCGAATATTTCCTCGGCATTCCCTGCCAACAAGACAAACGCTCGCCCCTCGCCGCCCGCTTTCGCGGCCATGTCCTGCGCCTAACGCCACGCAGACCCACTCGCGATGATCCGCACGCATTCACCCTTGCGTCGATCTCCGCCGGCCATCGTTTCCCGATGGGGCTGGCACTCGACCGTACCGGCGAGCTATTCGCTACCGACAATCAGGGGAACTACAAACCGTTCAATGAATTGAACCACATCCGGCCGGGAAGCCATTTCGGCTTCATCAACTTTCTCGACCGCGGCCAATCGCCTCCGCCGCGCACACCCTCCGCTGTCAATGTCCCTCATCCGTGGACGCGCAGCGTCAATGGCATCTGCTTTCTGTACACGCCCCAGCAACTCCGGAGCAAACTTGGCCGCGATCTCTTCGGCCCGCTCGAAGGCCATCTCATCGGCTGCGAATATGATACGCGTCGCCTGATCCGCATGACACTCCAGCGCGTCGGCGACACGTTCCAGGGCGCTGCGTATCCTCTGAGCATCCCACCAAGCGATCCGCAACACGGTTTTCTTGGCCCGCTGGTTTGCTCTGTGTCGCCGCGCGGCGAACTGTACATCGGTAGTATCCGCGACAGCGGCTGGGGAGCCGGCGCCAATGTCGGCGAAATCGTCCGCGTCCAAGTCCAGCCCGACAAGCTGCCCTGCGGCATTGCCGAGGTCCAGGCGACACCCGAAGGGTTCCAGATCGATTTCTTCCGCCCTATTGACCGCAGATTGGCCGGACATATCGAGAATTACTCGGTCCAGTCGTATCGCCGTGAACCAACACCGGCCTACGGCAGTCCTGACCGCGACCGCCGCACCGAGAAAATAACTGGCGTGACCGTATCCAACGACGCGCGTCGGGTAACGCTGAAACTTACCAAGATGCGTCCGGGATTTGTGTATGAATTGCGACTCAAGAACCTCGCCGGCGGCGGTGTTTTCCATCCTGCCGAGGCATATTACACACTGAACGTTGTGCCGAAATGACCCAAGGCGCTTGGGCGCTCTCCTCCTTGGCATGCAGTTGTAATACTTTTCCTTTCCTCCTTGTGTGGGGAAGGAAGAAAGCAACTCCCTCCCCCCAAGAAGGGGAGGGAGAAAAAGATCACAACGGTTGGCACCGAGGAGATTTAGGGACCGAGAGCAGCGCTTACAGCGGCGGCCATTCGTGATCGAGCCCTTCTTGCTCGATGAGCCGGATCTGGTCCACGCTGACGCCGAATCGGTTGGCGACCAGCTGGCGTGAGCGCACCACGCCGACACGTTGATCCTGCGTTTCCACGAGCGCGAGGAAAATTTCCTTGCGCCGCGGCTCGGGCAAAACCTCTTCTAATTGATGCTGTGGCATCGTCAAACCTCGTGTTGGGACCAGAGTGGGCGGACAAGGTGTCCAGTCTCCCTTACCCCAAGTGTACCACAAGGCCAAAGACTGTCGGGCGGATTCCCCCTTTTTTCGTGTCGGGTCCGTCGGTAGCGCCGTCAAGGGCGTCTCTTGCTGGCGCCGCCAACAGACGAGCTGGCCCATTCCGTTGGCGGTTTCGCCTTGCGTTGCTGCTAGGAGATTCGTAAAAAAAGAATAAGTCTAACCGGCCCGTGGCAGTGTCTCGGCTGCGTCCTTTTATTCCCTGGACTGAGAACGGGTCTTGTAAATGCGCCGGTCATGCAGGCGAACCGGCGTTCGTCCTTGCCGAGAGGACGGTTGGAGGACTTTCGCCGGTTTTCTGAGATTTTGGGAGTGTTTATGGCCAAAGAAGAAGCGATTCAGGTTCAAGGCAAGGTGATCGCCGCCCTTGCCAACACGCAGTTCCGGGTGCGTCTGGAGAACGGGCACGAGATCGTGGCCCATATCGCCGGCAAGATCCGTAAGAACTTCATTCGCATCCTGCCCGGCGACACGGTCACCGTCGCCATTTCTCCTTACGATTTGAGCAAAGGCCGCATCACCTACCGTGGCCCGTTGCGTCAGCGCACGGCCGATGCGGCGACGCCTCCGGAATAATGGCCGCCTCGGTCCGGGCGCGGGGCGTTGATAGCCCCGCTCGAAGAGGCGGACACGTCCTTTCTGCGCTTTCCTCTGCCTCTGCATGACAACGGTGCAAAAAAAATCTTTTTTTCTCTACCCAATGCCCGGTGTGCATGGTATAATGCGATATGTTGTGGGCTTTACGGATTGGTCCATGGACGTGATGCTTGCCTCCGCGCCATCTCCCATTCTCCTGTCCAAAGTCCATTAGTTGTTAACGTTTCGCGGAGCCAGTCATCTTGCGCGATGACTGTATGCCTCGCCAGTTCCTTTCCGGAGGCCCTTATGGGCAAGAAGTTGTACGTGGGCAATCTGCCCTACTCGGTTGGTAACAATGATTTGCAGCGTCTGTTCGAGGCGCACGGCAGCGTGGTGTCGGTCCAGGTCATCATGGATCGCGACACCGGTCGCTCCAAAGGTTTCGGCTTTGTGGAGATGGGCAACGATACCGAAGCCCAAGTCGCCATTGCCGACATGAACGGCAAAGAGGTAGAGGGCCGGTCCTTGACCGTCAATGAAGCTCGTCCCAAGCCAGAAGGCAGCAACGGCAGTCGCGGCAGTCGCGGCGGTCGCGGCGGCTACGGCGGACGCAGCCGCTACTAACGGCCATTCCGAACAAGCCGACATAAGCTAGCTGGCGGGCTTTCCTTAGCTAGCTTATGTCGGCCGCCTGTCTTCTTTCACCAGTTCCAACACGCTCCACAAACTTGGATCTTCCGCCCAGGGAAATTCACTGCCGACGCTGAGCGACTGTTCTCCCAACTCGCGATCGTGGACAACAAGGTGTATCCCCAGACGGGGGTTCTGTTCTGGATCGAAACCATATAGCGCCGCCGCCGGCAAGAAGGCTTCCAATCGATAGCCGCCGGTACGCGGTATGAATTGAAACGGTACGATCTCCGCAGGCGCCATCGGCGCGTCCTGCAAAGCGCGATGGATCTTGCTCTGTACGAAGGCCGGCTCGTCCTTGTCTGGGCCACCGCCTGTGGCAAGAAAATGAAATTGATGACAATAACGGCTAGCACGATGGCTAGTGCGGGCGTCGCGCGTGTCGATCCAGATGGTAACGCCGTCGGAAGACCGCGGCCGGGAGACATCTCCGGCTGGCGCCTGTTCCTTGCCGCGCACTTCTACTTGCAACGCCAATCCCCCCTCGTTCCAGGCCATGCGCACATCGGCGAACGAGCGCCGTTCATCCATGTCGGCGAAGCTGTCCAGCCGACACGCTTCGGGCAAATCGAGCAAGTCCTCGTTGTCTTCGCGTGGCAGCTCGGCAACGTAGTGGCAGGGGTAGCAAACACGGAAGAGAAAGCGGTTGGGGACCAAAGGCATTGTTGCGTCCTTCCTTCCAATTCAACTCAGTAGGCTGCGTTCGAGGACTTCGCGAGCGCGGGCGAAGCTCGGCTGCCAGGTAATCTCTGGTGCTCCGTGGGCCAGGCAATCGCGGAGTTTTTCCAATGTGTTGCGGGCCATATGCGGGCATTTGTTGCAGGCGCAGGTGATGCCCGGTACCGGATGATAGCGGTGCTGCGGAAACTTGCTCTGCATCTGCCACATCATGTTCGCCTCAGTGGCGACAAGAAAGTCCGTCGGCTCCCGGTAAGCCGCCAGGTGCTTGAGCATGGCTTCGGTGCCGCCAACGAAATCGCTGTGCTCCCGGATGTTCGCTGGACACTCCGGATGGGCCAGCGTGATCGCTTGGGGCAGCTGACGCTTCATTGCCAAAAGATCGCCGACGCTGAAAATCTCGTGTACGATGCATGAGCCGTCCCACAGAATCATTTTGCGTCCGGTGACTTCCTGTAGATATTGCCCCAAGTGCCGATCCGGTACGAACAAGATCTCGTAGTCGGCAGGCACACGACGAATGATGGCCTCGGCATTGCCGGAAGTGACGACCCAGTCAGACAAGGCTTTGACCGCGGCGGTGCTGTTGATGTACGTGACGGTCTGGAAGCGGCGGCCGTTGATGCGGAGCATTTCCTGATAGCGGGCCAGCTTATCCGCAGGGCAGCTCTCGGCCAGGCTGCACCCGGCTTGCAGGTCCGGCAACAGGACGCGCTTGTCCGGATTAAGGATTTTCGCTGTCTCGGCCATGAAATGCACCCCGCAGAAGACGATGGTCGAGGTGGTGACTTTCGTGGCCTGGCGGGCCAGTTTCAGGCTATCGCCGGTGAAATCGGCAAGCTCCTGGATTTCGCCGTCCTGGTAGTAGTGAGCGAGAATGGTGGCGTTGTTGTGTACTTTGAGATGGCGAATCTCGCCGATGAGATCGAGCATGGTAAAAGCCCTTGTTTTTCATGTGGCGGAGGACGAACCCACATCGGAAAGTATTGTACACAAATTTTTTGCTTTCGACGATTGACTTTCGCCGTAGATCAGAGAAACTGGTAAGCATACTTCGCTCACTGAGTTCCCACCTATTTTCCCCACAGGGAGGAGATCCATCGTGACTGATACGTTCCCCAATCTTTCGCGTCGAGACATGATGAAGACGACTGGCAAAGTCGCTGTGGCCTCGGCGCTGGCCGGACTGGCCATCCCGGCGGTTCACGCCGGCGAAAACAACACCATTCAGCTGGCCTTGGTCGGCTGCGGCGGGCGCGGCACCGGCGCTGCCGAGGATGCCTTGGTCAGCCGTTTCGGCCCTACCAAGCTCGTCGCTATGGCCGACATTTTCACCAGTAAGCTCAACCGATGCTATGACTACCTCAAAAAGTTTGAGAAGGACAAGAAAGTCGACGTGCCCACGGATCGCAAGTTCCTTGGTTTCGATGCCTATAAGCATGCCATGGACTGCCTGCGGCCAGGCGATGTGGTCATCCTGACGACGCCGCCGGCGTTTCGCTGGGTCCATTTCACCTACGCCATCCAGAAGGGACTGCATGTCTTCATGGAGAAGCCGATCACCGTCGATGGGCCGAGCACGCGCAAGATGTTGAAGCTGGGCGAGGAAGCGCGAGCCAAGAACCTCAAGGTCGGCGTAGGTCTGATGTGTCGGCACTGCCATGCGCGGCAGGAATTGTACCAACGCATCCGCGACGGCCAACTGGGCGAAATCCTCCTGCTACGTGCCTATCGGCAGCATGGCCCGGAGGCCTTCTTCGCTTCCAAACCCAAGCCGCCGGGCATCAGCGAACTGCTCTATCAAGTGCAGCGTTTCCATTCGTTTTTGTGGGCCAGCGGCGGCTGCTACAGTGATTTCTACATCCACAATATCGATGAATGCTGCTGGATGAAAGACGCCTGGCCTGTGGAAGCGCGCGGCTCCGGCGGCCGGCATTACCATAATGACAGCGGTGGCACCGACATCGATCAGAACTTCGATGTCTATTCCGTCGAGTATACCTTCGCTGATGGCACCAAGTTGTGGCTGGAAGGCCGCTGCATGATCGGCTGCGAGCAAGAACATGCCAGCTACGCGCACGGCACCAAAGGCTCGGCTATCATTTCGGTCAACGGCCACTGGCCGTCCTATGCACGCATCTTCAAGGGACAAAATTGCGTCTTCACCGGCGAAGCCCGACGCCGGGGCAAAAGGACGCCAAAGACCAGCGGCCAGCACCAGCAAGACCTCACCTGGCGCGCCGAGGAGAAGGACGCGGACAATCCCTACCGCGTGGAGTGGGACGACCTGCTCCAGGCCATCCGCGAAGACAGATCCTATAGCGAAGTCGAGCGCGGCGCTATGGCCAGCATCGTCACGGCCATGGGACGCAAGGCGGCGCACACCGGCCAGACCGTCACGCTGAAGGCCATGCTCGCCGATGCCCATGAGTTCGCCCCGGAGGTCGATCGGCTGACGATGGATTCGCCCGCACCGCTCTTGGCCGGTCCCGACGGCAAGTATCCCGTGCCGGAGCCGGGCCGCAAAAAGGACCGCGAATTCTAATGATGGGTGGACACCTCCCCATCTCTCTTACCCGCCTACCACGCCAGCAAGGGGATCTCTTGCTGGCGCGGTAGGCGGGCTGGTTTTTCTTGTCTCTGTTTGCTCGGGCGCAATCGATACATTGGGAAAATCCAGAAGATTCACGCAGATTTGTCGAAGAGGCGCCTCGTGATAAGTCGATAAAGACCGTACAGCGCGACCGGAGGCGAGGGTGCCATACATGCGTGGGCAAGGATGGTGGTGCTTGTTACTCCTGGTCGCTTTGGTGGTCGGCTGCGCTCACGCGCCGTCCCGGCCGCCTAATCCCCAGGCCCCGCATGGAGGCGTCGATCCAGAAACTACCTCAATCCGCCAGGTGTCTTACGAGCCAAAGCAAGAAGGGCCGACAGAGCAGCCTTTGCACACCCCGGCCGAATTGCCGCAGGCGCGGTTGGCCCTGCAGGCAATCGACACACTCTTTGCCGGCAAGGAAGAATTGCTGCTCGATGTCCTGGTTCAAGCCGTCCTCGCACGCAATCCCACCTTGGTGCAGATGGTGGCGACGTGGCAAGCCGTCCAAGCACGCTATCCGCAGGTAACTTCCCTAGACGATCCTATCCTCGGCACAACGCTAGCCCCTGCTGGACTGGGCACAACGGGAGACGCCAGCAATGGCTATCGCATCGAAGCCTGGCAAAAGCTGCCGTGGCGTGGCAAGTTGACGCTGCGTGGCGAGAATGTCCAAGCCCAAGCGCGAGCCGCCGCCGACGATGTGAACGATGTCCGCCTACAGCTCATCGAGAGCGTCAAAATCGCTTTTTACGACTACTATTGGGTCGCCCGCGCCATGGAGGTCAACGCAGAGAACTTGCGTCTGTTGCAGAAGTTTCGCCGCGATGCAGAGTTCCGCTACATCAACGGCCAGGCGCCTCAGCAGGATCTCTTTCTGGCCGATGTGGAGATCGGCCGCCAACAGAAGCGGAACTACACGCTGGAGCGCCTGCGTCTGGTGGCCGTCGCCCGCATCAACACGTTGCTCAACCGTGATCCGGACCTACCGTTGCCGCCGCCCCCCAAAAAGATCGAAATTGCCGAGGGGTTGCCCGAAGCTGCCCAGCTGCGCGCCGCCGCCCTGGCGCGCCGTCCCGACCTGCGTGCCTTGGCCAATCGCATCCAGGCCGAGGAAGCAGCCCTGGCGCTGGCCTACAAGGAGTATTACCCCGACTTCGACTTGATGGCCGCCTATGACGCTTTCTGGGTCGAACCGGGTTTGCGGCCCCAGCTAGCCTTGCGCATGAATCTACCTGTCCGCCTGGCCCGCCGCCGCGCCGCGGTCTGGGAGGCCAAAGCCAAGATCGCCCAGCGCCGCGCCGAACTGGATCGTCAAGTGAATCAGATGAACTACGAGATCAACCAAGCCTACGCCGAGGTCGTGGAAAACAAACAGGCCGGACGGCTGTACGAACAAGAGGTATTGCCCAAGGCTGAGTTGAACGTTAACTCCGCCGAGGCAGCGTATCAGAACGGCCGCATCCCGTTTTTGACACTGGTGGAAGCCGAACGCGAGGTCATCCGCTTGAAAGATGATTATTACCAGTTCGTCGCCGAATACTACCGCCGCCTGGCAACGCTAGAGCGCGCGGCCGGCGGTTCACTCGCACTGGCCGATGGCGCTGGGGTCAGCCCAGCACCCTCCGACCTCTTGCCATGCCACCAATAAATCGGTCCTCCATTTGGGCCTGGAAAAGCCAGTAGGCACGGCAAGAGTAGCGCGGCGGCCTATCAACTAACACGGCCTGCGAACCAATACCCCTCACGACTCTTCGGGAGCGATTGACTTCATGGAGGCAGAAGAAGAGTGGGTGTCTAGAGAAGCGTAAGCCTTTCACGATTGGCCCGGGGAGAGTTTATGCCCTCCTCGGGAAGTTTGTAAACAGCTTGCCTCCGACGATATAATGAGGTCGATGCTTCGTTCTTCTGTTGTCCCTGATGCTTCACGTCCACTCGCTGTCCTCGTCAGCGGAGGGCTGGATAGCGCTATCCTCCTCGCTGAATCGCTCCACCAATATCCTGCCGTTTGGCCGCTCTACGTCCAGTTCGGTCTCTTCTGGGAGCAAACGGAGTTACAGCACTTGCACCGTTTCCTGGATGCCATCCGCACGCCGACGTTGCGCACGCTGACTATGCTGACCTTACCGGTCGCCGACTTGTACGGCGAACACTGGAGTCTGACGGGAATCGGTGTGCCAGCGGCAGGAACACCCGACGCCGCCGTGTATCTGCCGGGACGCAATGTTTTGTTGCTCGCCAAGGCGATGTTGTGGTGTCATCTGCACGGCGTTCCTACGCTGGCCTTGGCGCCCTTGGAGAGCAACCCGTTCCCCGACGCCACACCGGCTTTCTTCGCTGCCTACGAGGCGATCGTCAACCAGGCCATCCGTGGGGCGGTGCAGGTCGTGCAGCCCTATCTCGGTTTACACAAAGAGGCCGTGCTCCAGCGCGGTCGGCACCTGCCGTTGCAATGGACCTTCTCGTGCATGAGACCCATTGACGGCCAGCACTGTGGTGCGTGCAATAAATGTGCGGAGCGCCGCAACGCTTTCCTCCGTGCCGGCTGCCCAGACCCGACTGTTTACCATCGGGAGGAAGAATGTTCAGCGTGACCCGCGAGATCCCGTTTTGCTACGGCCATCGCTTGCTCAACTACGAGGGCAAATGCCGCCACCTGCATGGACACAACGGCAAGGCCGTCATCACGCTGGCGACCGACTCGCTCGATTCCCTCGGCATGGTCATGGATTTCACGTGCCTCAAGCGCATCGTCGGCGCCTGGATCGACGAGCACCTCGATCACAAAATGCTGTTGCACCGCGACGATCCGATCTTGCCCTTCCTGCGCCAACAGGGCGAGCCAGTATTCGTGATGGACGTGAACCCGACAGCGGAGAACATCGCCCGGCTGATTTTCGAGTTCGCGGCCCAGCAGGGCTTCCCCGTCGTTGAAGTCAAACTGTGGGAGACCGAGAGTTGTTTCGCTACTTACAGAAGATTGTGAGAAGTGGTTAGCCGCGACCCGTAGGGGAGCGCGGCCTACAGACAGATTGTGAGAAGTGGTTAGCCGCGACCCGTAGGAGAGCGCGGCCGCCGCGCTCCCCTACGGGTCGCGGCTAACCTGCGGTCTGGTCAGTTCAGTCCTTCCAGAAATCCGGCCATTTCTTCGGCAGCGTGCAGGTCGCCTTGTTTTCGTGCAGCGGCGATACCGGCCTGAAAGACCGCTCGCGCTTCCTCCACGCGGTTGAGGCGGGCCAATGCTCGCCCCGCTTGCATGTAGCCCGGCACGTAATCCGGCGTCATCCGCAACAATTCCTCAAAGCAGCGAACCGCTTCCTCGTCTTGCCCTGCGCTGACGTGCTCCATCGCCAAGCCGTAGCGCAGGAACGGATCGTGCGGATCTTCGGCGAGCATTTCTTCGAGTTGTTGTCTGCGTGATTTACCGGTCATCATCGCCACCTCTTTTATCAGAAATTGGAACGTACTTGTTCTAGCCCGCTGTATCCAAGAGGCAACTTCGCTAGCCCCGTCACGTTCGCTGCAATTGCTACAGACGCTAAGGATCGCGTTCCCCCTCTGACCCGCCCCTGGAGCGCCTTCTGCCTTCCACCACGCACAGTCCGTCTGCCGCTCTCGGCGGTAGATAGCCGATAGCGGAGAGCGGAGCATCAACAGCCCCGAGGCGCGAGACGACATGAGAGTGCAACGGCTTCATCCTTCGTCTTTCATCCTTCTTCCTTTGGCGCTGGTGCTAGGCGGCGGAGCGGTTCAGGCCGAGCCGGACCTTCCCCCGATCGAGCCGCCAAGAACGGGTAGTTTGCGCAGCTGGAACTTGCGACAGACGCCGATCGTCGAGGTGGTCAAGCGCGTCCGCGACGCCGTCGTCAACATCCACAGCGAACGCACCGTCCGCGCCGCTGTCGGCGACGAATCGTTTTCTAACAACAACTCCCTAAACCGAATCAACGGCATGGGCACGGGCATCCTCATTGATCCGCGCGGCTTCATCATCACCAACCAGCACGTGGTCGAAGATGTCGCCCTCATTCGCGTCCGTCTCGCCGACGGCACGGCAGCCAACGCCCGCTTGGTGGCCCGCGATTCGGAGTGTGATCTGGCCTTGCTCAAGATCGACGTGGATCACCCCTTGGCGACGATGCCTTTGGGCACCACGCGCGACCTGATGGTCGGCGAAACCGTGGTGGCTATCGGCAACGCCTACGGCTACGAGCACACGGTCACGGTTGGCGTCGTCAGCGCCGTCAGCCGTGATGTTAATCTCAACAAGGAAGTGTCGTACAAGTCGCTGATTCAGACGGACGCCAGCATCAATCCCGGTAATTCCGGCGGCCCTTTATTGAACGTCTACGGCGAATTGATCGGCGTCAACGTGGCCATTCGCGCTGGGGCCCAAGGCATCGGCTTTGCCATCCCCGTGGAGACGATGATCCGCGTGGCCGGCCGCATGTTGGCCTCGCGGGCGCCGCAGGGCAGCGCCCGCAGCCGCTTGGGGCTGGTGGTTAAGGATGAGGTCCGCCTCGCACCACCGGGCGGCAACCTGGGGGAAACAGCCGGCTTGCGTTCTGTGGTCGTGGATCATCTCGATCCAGGCAGCGCGGCGGCCCGCGCCGGCCTGGAACGCGGCGACATCCTACTGGCCGCTGCCGATACGCCGATCGCTGCCAGTCTCGATCTCGAACGTGCTCTGTTTGAGCGTTCTACCGGCGAGCGCATTACCTTGCGCTACCGCCGCCGCGGCCAAGAGCGGAGTACGGCAATCGTACTGGAGTCGCCGGCCGATCCGATTTGGCAAAAGCTTGGCCTGCGCCTGCGTCCAGTTGGCTCCGACGCCGTGCGTATCCGCCCTGTGGGCGGAACTTCGCCGCAATTTCGCGGGGGGCTGGTGATCGTGGAGGTTCGGCCCGACAGCCCCGCCCAGCGTTCCGGCGTGCAGCCCGGCGACATTCTCGTGGGTCTGGACAGGTTCGAGATGCTCAGCAACGACAACGTCCAGTACGTCCTCAACCAGAACGAAGCCTCCGGCCCGCAACCGCTCAAGTTCTACGTCCTGCGCAACAATCAACTGCAAGACGGCCAGTTCCCCATCGGGGAGTGAAATCCGCTGTCCTTTGCTTGATCGTAATCGCAAAACCTAGCGAGCGGAGCAGATCAACGCTCAGGTTCCTTCCGCCGAGCGTCGATCTGCTCCGCTCATCTTTTCTCCACCCGTCTAATAATGTCTATTTTTCTCCTTGCCCTTCCCTTTTAAGTAGCTATTTCTTGCACTTTTCTTGCAAATAAATCAAAAAAAACGCTCAAAAACCATTGACTTTGATAATGAACATACTTACACTATAACAACGAGGTCTTGAAGGACCAGAAAACGAAAACAACCCCCAAACCAGAGTCCCCAAGGACAGGAGAGGAAACGATGGAAAGTTGGCGCAAAGTCTGGCGGGAAGGCGTGGCCCCGTTGTTGTCCACACCGGGTTTGGAAGCGCTTCAGCACGCGCTGAAAAACGATGACGTCCGTTTGATTCAAGGCTCGACGACAACGCCGCCGCCGCTGCCTTGTGTGCAGGATTGGCCGGTCGAGGCGGCCTGTGCTCTGGGCTTCTGCGGTTGGCAGGGCGACGGCTTGGAGACCGTCGCCGAGGTCGAGGAGTTTTTCGCCCGCACCTGTTTCGAGATCGATCAGCGTCTCGGCGAACCAGCCGCTTGCCGCTGGTTTTTGAACTGGTTTGACGAGACGCCGCGTGACCAAATGCGCGAACAGCTTTTGGCCGAGGTCCATCGCGCCTTGGCCCAGCGCCGCTCAGCCGAGAACGGTGCGATGGCCGAGAGCGACAGCGAGATCGCGGCCGCCTGAAGAAACAAGCGACGGAACAGAGAAGAAGCTGTCACGGGAGATATTCCTTGTCTCTCATCCCCAGAATCGGAATCACGGAAAGGACCCAGACCATGTTATGCCGGCATTGTCAACGTGTGCGGTCGAATCGTCCGCGGGGCCTGTGCTGGTCGTGTTATTACACACCGGGCGTCCGCGAGCTCTATCCGTCCACAAGCAAATTCGCCCGCCGTGGTGTGGACGATTTCAATGGTCAACCTCGTCTGCCGGCCCAGCCGACCGATGCTCTGCCCGGTTCACCGGAAAAAGTGGCCGTGCTCGAAGAACGCGCCCGCCTTGGCGTATCGCTATGGCACCCGCTCGATGCGCCGATGAACTCAGAAAGCCGAATGCTGGGCGTCGCGGGATGATCGAACGGGCCGCAAGCGTAAGGGAGGGCACGCCGTCGCTACGCTTGCGGCTCGCTTCGCTTTTGCTCTTCCGCCAGGCCAGGGAAGTGTGGTTTGATGATCGACGAATGGACGTAGTTTCGATACTTCACGGAACCTGACGAACGCAAATGCTGTTGTTGAGCTGCTCTGGCCTCTCGCGTGGGTTTGACGAGGGGCCGCTTTTTGAAAACATCGGTTTTGAGCTGCAAGCCGGCGAACGTGTCGGCTTGGTTGGCCCCAATGGCGTCGGCAAAACGACGTTGCTCCGTATCTTGGCGGGACTGGATCAGCCTGATGACGGCGAAGTCCGTCTTCATGCCGGCGCGCGTGTCCGTCTGCTGCGCCAACAACCGTTGTTCGAGCCGGGCCGCACGCTATTCGCCGAAGCGCGTTCGGCCCTCGATGAATGGCTCGCCGCTCACGACGACATGATTCGCACCGCCGAGGCGCTGGCTCATGCCACTCAGGAAAGCGAACGCAAAGCCCTTGCTGCGCGCTACGATCGCTTGAACGAACTACTGCGTCATCACGACGCCTATCATGTCGATCATCACATCGAACAAGTCCTCGACGGCCTAGGTTTTCGCCGTGAAGATTACGATCGCCCCATCGAGACGTTCAGCGGCGGACAGCAAAGCCGTCTTATGCTTGCTAAACTCTTGCTCGCTTCGCCTGATGTCATGCTCCTCGATGAGCCGAGCAACCATCTCGATATCGATGCCACACGCTGGCTGGAAGAATATCTCGTTAAACAGCCAGAAGCCATGCTGATTGTCAGTCACGATCGCTATTTTCTTGATCGTGTCGTCAACAAGATCTTTGAATTGCACAAGCGGCGTCTCGCATCGTATCCAGGGAATTTCCAGCAATATTGGCGTTTGCGACAAGAGAGATACGAGCAGGAGCTGAAAGCCTGGCAGGCGCAGCGCGATTACATCGCCAAGCAAGAGGAATACATCCGTCGCGTCCACTACGGCCAACTCCATAAGCAAGCGGCCTCACGGCAGAAAGCCATCGACAAGGTCGAGCGGCTGGAGCGGCCAACCCGCATCGAGTCGCCGCACATGCACTTCGGCAGTGTACGCCGCAGCGGCGACGTGGTGCTGCACGTCGAAGACTTGTCGAAGTCCTACGATCGGCCACTGTTCAAAGACCTCTCGTTCACGCTCCACCGCGGCAAGCGTCTGGGCATTATGGGGCCTAACGGCAGCGGTAAGACAACGCTGCTGCGTGTACTGCTAGGCGAGGAAGGGCCGGACGGCGGCAAGGTACAGCGCGGCCATCTCGTCGAGTTTGGCTACTACGATCAGCACTTGCATACGCTGCCGGCCGATAAGCCGGTCTTGCGCGCAGTTTGGCCAGATGCCGACCTGGACGCCGAGGAGCAGAGCATACGCGATCTGCTGGGCCGTTTCGGTCTGACCGGCGATCAGGTGTATCAGCGCGTCGGCGAGTTGTCCGGCGGCGAAAAGAGTCGGGCCGCCCTGGCCAAACTCGTGGCCCAAGGCGCCAACGTCCTGGTGCTTGATGAGCCGACCAATCATCTCGATTTGTGGGCCTGTGATGCCCTGGAGAAAGCGCTGCTGGAGTTCGAGGGCACAGTCATTGTGGTCAGTCACGATCGCTATTTTCTCAACCGCGTGGTCGATTTGCTGTTGGTGCTCGATGGCGCCGGCCATGTCCAGGTGATCCACGGCAATTACGACACCTACGAAAGGATGCGCAGCCAGCACGAAATCCAAAGCCCAAAATCCAAAACCCCAAAAAAGACCGAACCATCTCCGGCCCATGTTCAAGCCTCTGCCGAGCAGACAGCGGCCAAGACAAAACGCAAACGAAAGTTTCCGTATCGCAAAATCGACGACTTGGAAACCGACATTGCAGCTACCGAGACGGCGATTCGGGAGCTGGAGCAACAATTGGCGTCGCCGGAGTTGTACCGCGACGGCGAACGGGTCAAGCAGACGACGAAGGCCTTCGAGGAAGCCAAGACGCGCTTGCAGCAACTTTATGAACACTGGGAAGAGGCCGTCGAGTTGAATTGAATACGAGTATGCCTCTGGAAGTAAGTAAGGCGAAGGAAGGGGTAGGCCCCATTGTCTAGACCCTGAAAGTGCCTTCCGTAACTACAAAGTGCAAAACTACACAAATTTCCCGGAATCCCCCCACGGATAAAACCAGCGAAGCGGCTTTTCGTTGGAGCGGTTGACCATCTTCCTTTCTTTCGCTCCTGACAGTATATTGACTTTGTAGAACAACTGAGGGAGGAACGGACGATGATTTCCTTCCGACGTATCGCCAATATCTATTGAACCTTATGGAAGTAACGGCCCGCCCTCAGCAGGGGACATGAGGAGCAAGACGCCTTCAGAAAAATCGCCCCCACCGACTCTTGCCTTTGTCAGCCTGGGCTGCCCGAAAGAACATTGGAATCTTGCGTTCGACAGAGAAGACGGCGCGTGCGTGTCTTTCGTTTTCCTTTCACTCGATGAGGTGCTTCGATGAAATGGTTCTTCAGTGTAATGTTGGCGGCGATGTGCGCGTTGAGTCTCGGCGGTCGAGTCGGAGCGGCGGATGACAAGGATTGCAGGGCCGTTCTGGACAAGGCCATCAAGGCCCTGGGCGGCGAAGAGAACCTGAGCAAGGTCAAGGCAGCTCACTGGAAGACCAAGGGTAAAATCACGTTCAATGGTGAGGACCACGAGTTCACCAGCAAGACGACGATGCAGGGAATGGAGTATTATCGTTCCGAGTTTGAAGGGGAATTCGGCGGCAACAAGATCAAGGGTGTAACCGTCCTCGCCAAAAACAAGGGCTGGCGGCAATTCGGCAGCGAGACCATGGAATTGGATGAGAACGCGCTGGTCAACGAAAAGCGTAATGTGTACCTGCAAGTGCTGCCCATGACGCTGTTGCCGCTCAAGCACAAAAACTTCAAGCTAGAAACAGCGGGAGAGAAGGCAGTCGACGGCATGCCAGCTGTCGGACTCAAAATCACTCCGCCGGACGGCAAGGACTTCACAATGTACTTCGACAAGGAGAGCGGGCTGCCTGTCCAACTGGCAGCCAAGGTGGTCGGCTTCATGGGCGACGAGTTCACTCAGGAAATCACCTTCGCCGAATACAAAGAGTTCGCCGGAATCAAGAAAGCCACCAAGGTTTCATCCAAGCGCGACGGCGAGAAGTTTATCGAGGCGCAGATCATCGAATTCAAGGTTCTCGATAAAGTTGATCCCAAAACATTCGAGGAACCGAAGTAGCACCGTGTCTCGTTCCCCCCTCTCTCCGCAGCGCCGGCAAGGGCGTCGTCGTTGCCGGCGCTGCGGAGAGAGGTTGCCCATGCATCCGCCTCACTCTCTTCCCTTCTTTCCCTCCCGCCGGTACACTGTTGATAGGATGTGAAGATGATTAACTTTTAGGAATCTTTGTAGCCTTGGCAAAGGTGAGCATGATGCGACCTCAAGACCTTCTCACCTATATGCAAGCGCAACCATTCCGGCCGTTTCGTATCCGCATGAACAGCGGCCGGACTTTTGACATTCGTCATCCGGAGATGGTCCGTGTCGCACGAGATTGCCTCATTCTCTTTACCTTCATCAGCGACAATCCTAACGTGGTCGATCATTGGGAAACGATCTCTTTGTTGCTGATTGAATCCATTTCGCATCTCGATGCCCCGGTTCCTTGAGACGGCCAATGAGGGCCAATGAGATCGTTTGTCGGGAACATTCATGAATAAACCTACCTTTGCGTTCGTCAGCCTGGGCTGCCCCAAAAACCTCGTTGATTCCGAGCGCATGCTCGGCCAATTGACCCAGGACGGCTACCAGCTGACGGCAGACGCCGATGGTGCGGATATCGTCGTTATCAACACTTGTGGATTCATTGAATCAGCGCGGCAAGAATCGCTTGGCGTCATCCGTGAGATGCTGGCCCTCAAGGAGCAAGGCCGTGTGGGCGCCGTCGTCGTGGCCGGCTGCCTTGCCGAACGCAAGAAAGAAGTTTTGCTGCACGAAGTACCCGGCGTCGATCAGATCGTCGGCGTCTTTGGCCGCGAGGAGATCGTACACGTTCTTGACCGTACCTTGTACCAACAACGGCACCAAGAACAGCGCAGTCTGTTTCGTCCGGCCCCGGTTCGTGCCCTGGAAGACACGGCGCGATTGCGCATTACGCCGCGGCATTACGCCTATCTGAAGATATCCGAAGGATGCGATCGGCTGTGTACGTTTTGCGCCATTCCCAGTATGCGCGGCAAGCACGTCACCAAGCCGATCGAGCAAGTGCTGCACGAGGCCCGCGAATTAGCTGCCGACGGCGTGCGCGAGCTGATCGTCGTTGCCCAGGACACGACCTATTATGGACTTGATCTGTACGGTAAAGTTCGCCTCGCCGAATTGCTGCGGAAGCTCAATGACGTGGAGGGACTGGAGTGGATCCGCGTGCTGTATGCCTATCCCATCCACTTCACGGAGGAACTGATCGCTACGCTGGCCCAGACGCCGAAAATCGTGCCGTACCTGGATCTGCCGTTGCAACACATCAATGATCGTTTGCTCAAGCGCATGCAGCGGCGTGTCAGTCGAGCGGAGACAGAGGAGTTGTTGTCCCGGCTGCGGCGTGCCATTCCCAACCTGGCCCTGCGGACGACGTTCATCGTCGGCTTCCCTGGCGAGACCGAGACGGAGTTCGAGGAGCTATGCGATTTTGTGAAAGAAGCGCGTTTTGAGCGCGTCGGCGTCTTTCCCTATTCGCTGGAGCCAGGCACGCCGGCCGCGCGTCTGCCGGACCACTTACCGGAAGAGATCAAACAACAACGGCGTGATCGCCTCATGGAAATTCAGCAGGAAATCGCCTTCGCTTGGGCGCGCGAACAGGTGGGCAAAGAATTGGAAGTGATCGTCGATAGGCCCGATCCGGAAGTGCCCGGCCATGTTTTGGCGCGCAGTTACGCCGATGCGCCGGACATCGACTGCATGGTGCGTCTCAAGGGCAAGGGGCTGCGGGCTGGCGATCTGGTCCGCGCCCGTGTCACCGGCGCCGACGGCTACGATTTGGCCGGCCGCGCCCTTCGCGTTCGCTGAAACAAGGAGACGGCTGTGATGGCCCTTCTCACCCCTCCACAGCGGCCGCGGATCTGGAACCTGCCCAATCAGCTCACGGCTTCGCGCTTCGTGCTGGCCGTGGTATTGTTCGTGCTCATCGCCGCCGAGCGGTGGCTGTGGTGCTTGATCGTCTTTATCGTCGCCGCCTTCACGGATTGGCTTGACGGCTACCTGGCGCGCAAGCAAAATCTGGTCAGCCCGCTGGGGCGCATCCTCGATCCGCTGGTGGACAAGGTGCTGATGTGCGGCGTGTATATCTGCCTGTTGCCTATCGGCGTCCAGCAGGGTTGGCTCTGGCCGTGGATGGTCACGGTGGTGGTGGCGCGCGAACTGGTCATCACCGGCCTGCGCAGTTGGATGGAGGCCCACGGAGCCCACTTCGGGGCTGACTGGTTGGGCAAGCTCAAGATGGGTTTGCAGTGCGCCGCTGTCATCGCCGTGTTCGTGGCCTTTTTGGCGCCGGAAGTCATCGCCCCGGCGAGCGCATTTTTCGCCTGGGCGCGGGACGTCCTCATCTGGACCATGACGGTGGTGACGCTGCTAAGCGGCTTACAGTATGTATGGAAGGCCGCCATGTTGTTGAATGCATAAGGGGCAATGGCATGCAATTGAGTACATCGCAGATCGGTTTCGCCATCGTCGGCTGCGGTATGATTGCGCGCTTCCATGCCCGCGCCCTTGCTGAGGTGCCGGGCGCCCGGCTGGTTGCGCTAGTCAGCCGACGCGAGGCCAACGCTCGCGCCATGGCCACGGAACTTGGCCTTGATTGCGCTGTTTCCACGGACCTCAACGCTGTCCTCGCTCGTCCCGACGTGCAGGCGATCATCGTCACGACGCCGAGCGGAGCGCATCTGGAGCCGGCCCTCGCCGCGGCCCAGGCCGGCAAGCATGTTGTCGTCGAGAAACCGCTGGAAATCACCACGGCACGCTGCGATCAAATCATCGATGCTTGCGATCGGCATGGCGTCAAACTCTGCACCATTTTCCCCTCGCGTTTCGGTGACGCCAACCGGACGCTGAAAGCGGCCATCGACGCCGGCCGCTTCGGCCGCTTGACGTTGGCGGAGACGACCTGCAAATGGTGGCGGCCACAATCGTATTATGACGAGGGCGGCTGGAAGGGCACCAAAGCGCTCGATGGCGGCGGCGCCTTGATGAATCAGGCCATCCACAATGTCGATCTTTTATTGTGGATGATGGGCGAAGTGACGCACCTCAGCGGCTTCACGGCGACCCTGGCCCACGAGCGCATCGAGGTGGAAGACACGGCCGTGGCCTGTCTGCGCTTTGCCAACGGCGCCCTCGGCGTCATCGAGGCGGCGACCAGCGTTCATCCGGGATTGCCGAAAACCATCGCTGTCCACGGCGATCGCGGCACCGTCGTCATCGAACAAGACGACGTGCTACGTTGGGAGCTGACGCCCGAGACGCCGGAGGACTGCGCCATCAAGGAACGCTTCGCCCACAAGATTGGCGCATCCGGTGGATCGAGCAATCCGGCGGCGATCTCGCACCTCGGCCACGCTCGCCAGCTTGCTGACTTCGTGCGGGCCATTCAAACCAATACGTCCCCCTTGGTCGATGGCCGCGAGGGACGCAAAGCTGTGCAGGTGATTGAGGCGATTTATCAATCGGCGACGACGGGGCGAACCGTGACAATTACAAGTTGTTAGCCGCATCCCGACGAAGAGCGCGATCGCGCTCCCCTTCGGGTCGCGGCTAACCGTATTACGCATTCTTGCCAAAGATCGCGCTCCCTTTCGGGTCGCGGCTAACCGTATTACGCATTCTTGCCAAAGGAGTGGCCCATGTCCAAACCGCGTTCCAAACTTGCGGATTTCGCTGTATATCTCGTGGTGCGAGTGATTGTATGCTTTTTGCAGGCGCTGTCGTTCCGCACCGCCTGCCAGGTGGCGCACGGCCTAGCCTGGCTGATCTATCAAGTCGATCGGCGGCATCGCCTGGTGGCGCTGGACAATCTCCAGCATGCCTTCGGCAACGGCGACGCTGCCGAACGCGCTCGACTCGTGCGAGCCGTCTATCGGCATTTTTGCACCATGCTCATGGAAATCATCCATTTGCCGCGTAAGCTGCACCCACACAACTGGAAACAACACATGAGGCTCTTGAATCCTTCGGCCATCGTTGATGTGTTACTATCGGACCGGCCGGTGTTGGTTGTAAGCGGCCACTTCGGCAATTGGGAATTGGGCGGCTATGTTCTTGCTCTGCTCGGCTTCCGCACGCACGCCATCGCCCGCCCACTGGACAATCCTTACGTGGATGCTTTCCTGCGCCGTTTCCGCGAGGGCACAGGGCAAAAAGTCCTTCGCAAAGACGGCGATTTCGATAAGATGCAGCAGGTGTTGGCCTCGGGCGGCATCCTGTTAACGCTGGGCGATCAAGATGCCGGGCAGAAAGGACAGTTTGTCGATTTCTTTGGCCGCCCCGCTTCGACGCATAAGGCGGTCGCCCTGTTGGCCCTGGAATACAATGTCCCCATGTTGGTCTTGACCAGCGTGCGCGTCGCCGCGCCCGCCGCTGGCGGAAGCGCTGCCTGGCGCTACGAAGCCGCAGTCGCCGACATCATTTATCCGGACGAGTACAAGGGGCGCCCCGACGCCGTGCCGGCCCTGACCCAGCGCTTTACCTCGGCGCTCGAACGCATGATTCGTCGCCATCCAGAGCAATACTTCTGGCTGCACCGCCGCTGGAAACACCAACCCAAACGTCGACAGGGCCGCGACTGTAAAGGAGCAGCGTAAGAGACTGTTCCCGAACGGCTGCGCCTCTGGGCAATGCAAAAGGAACTCGACTTGTGCTGACGGGACCAAACGTCATTCTGACTTTAAAAATCGCGGTCGCCGCCGTCACGGTTTTGTTGCTCGCCGCTGTGCTCGCGGCGATGCGCGGCAATTACCGACTGCATGGCCGGCTCAACCTCCTGTTCTTCACGCTGACGCTGATGGCGGTGCTCGGCCTGGAGGTGGTGGTGCGCATTCTCGCCCCGGACGTCTTCGATTACATCAACCGCGATAACACGCTGCGACGGGCGCTCAATTGGCACCTCTGGTTTTCGGTGCCGTCCACGTTTATCTTGCCGGCCATGCTGTACACGGGGCTGAAAGGCTACGTCCGCCTTCATCTGTCGTTGGCAGCGTGTTTTGCCGTGCTGTGGAGCGGCACGTTCATCACCGGCATTTTCTTCTTGCCGCCGACGCCGTGGTGACGTCACCTGCCGCCCGCCTCGAATTTCTCTAGCTCGATCTCGATCTTGGTGTCGCCCATTTGGATGATCTGCTTGACGATGCCAACGCCCTCGGCGAAAAACGTCGTGAGGATCGGCTTAAGAGAATTCACTTCGAGGTCTTGGCTGGCGATGCGGAAGGTTTTGTAGGTGCCGGCGGGCACAGTGATTTCCTGCTCGGCCACCTGAAAACTACCACGGAAGGTTTTACCGTCGCCTCTGGAATCAACCTTCCAGCTATCGCCGTTTTTCGGCGGTAGTTTCAAGATAAGCATCGGCGGCTTCAGTGTTTGCTGAGCCGGTGTTCGGCCTGCCTCAATCAGATCGTAGCGATAAACGCCGTCGGCGGCGACGGCGAGGTGTTCGGAGCCGACGACCTTGCCATCGCGTTGCGTCTCCAGCAAGGCGCAGAGCGTCTCGCCGACTTTCTCGTGCCGTACCACGCGGATGGTGAACTTGCGGTCTCCGGCACGGTAGTGCCAGGTGGTCCCCACTTTCAGCGGATAGTAAGGCGTTTCCTTGAGCTTGTCCTGCGCCGCGAGGTTGACGGCTGTAACAAACACCACAAAACCGCTAAGCAAGGCGTGCAGCAACGGTTTCACAATCGGCCCTCCCTTCGTCTGGGCCGCCCCCTAAAGGGCGGTGAAACAGGGGCATCGCGCTAGGATCGGCCAGGAAAAGCATGAGCACATGGTTTTCACTTCTGCATAAGCAATTGTCGTAGGACGTAGGGCAGGATGCCGCCGTGTTGGTAATAGCGCACCTCCTGGGGCGTATCAATGCGGACGACTGCCTGGAAGGTGCGGTCGCTGCCGTCAGGCCGACGCGCCCTCACTGTGATTTGGCGTCCTTGGGCGAAGCCGTTCTCCAAGAGACTCGGCAGCCCCTCCAGGTCATAAATTTCCTCGCCGCTGAGACCGAGGTTAGCGACGCTGTCGCCGCTTTGGAACTGCAAAGGCAGGATACCCATGCCGACGAGGTTGGAGCGGTGGATACGTTCGTAACTTTCGGCAAGGACGGCGCGGACGCCCAAGAGTAGCGGTCCTTTGGCTGCCCAATCGCGCGAGGAGCCGGAGCCATACTCCTTGCCCGCCAGCACCAAGAGCGGCACTTTTTCTTGGTGATATTTCACCGCCGCGTCGTAAATCGACATCAGCGTGCCATCGGGCAGATGGCGCGTGACGCCGCCTTCGGTTCCGCGCGCCAGCAAATTCTTGAGCCGCACATTGGCAAAGGTGCCGCGCACCATGACCTCGTGATTGCCGCGCCGCGAACCATAGGAGTTGAAGTCCTTGACCTCGACGCCATGACTGAGGAGATATTGTCCTGCCGGGCCCTGCGGTTTGATCGAACCGGCCGGCGAGATGTGGTCGGTGGTGATACTGTCGCCGAGCACGGCCAACACACGGGCGCCCTTGATGTCGCGCACCGGCTCCGGCTGCGGCTTCATGTTCTCGAAGTACGGCGGGTGTTTGACGTAGGTAGACTTCGGATCCCAGGCGAACAGGTCGCCTTCTGGCGTCGGCAGGGAGCGCCAGTGCTCGTCGCCCTGAAACACTTCGCTGTATTCCTTGTGGAACATCTCCGAATGTACGGCCGAGCGGATCGTGTCCTCGACCTCCATGCGGCTGGGCCAGATGTCCTTGAGAAAGACGGGTTGTCCTTGGGTATCGTAACCGAGCGGTTCGCGGAGCAGGTCGAGATCTATCCGGCCAGCCAAGGCGTAGGCGACGACCAAAGGGGGCGAGGCGAGGTAGTTGGCGCGCACTTCGGGGTGAATGCGGCCTTCAAAATTGCGATTGCCCGACAACACGGCGGCGACGACCAGGCTGCCCTCTTCAATGCCGCGCGACACGGGCGGCGGCAGCGGCCCCGAATTGCCGATACAGGTAGTACAACCATATCCTACTAAATGAAATCGCAATTGTTCTAAATAGCGCATCAGCCCAGCTTCGATGAGATAATCGGTCACCACCTTCGAGCCGGGGGCCAGGCTGGTCTTGACCCACGGTTTGGTTTGCAAGCCCCTTTCAACCGCCTTTTTGGCCAAGAGGCCGGCGGCGAGCATGACGGAAGGATTGGAGGTATTGGTGCAGCTAGTGATGGCGGCGATGACCACCGAACCATCGTGCAATTCGTGCGTTTCCTTGCCGAGGGTGATCTTAACCGGCGCGGGAGCTTGCATCTTGGTGCTAACGCGCAGGCGGCCTAGTTCTTTGGCAAACGATTCCTTGACTTGCCCCAGCGCCACACGGTCTTGCGGCCGCCGCGGGCCGGCCAGGCTCGGTTCGACCGTGCTCAGATCGAGTTCCAACGTGTCGGAATACGTCGCCTCCGGCGTTTGGGGCGTGTGGAACAAGCCCTGTTCTTTGGTGTACGCTTCGACCAATTGCACGAGCGCTTCGGGCCGGCCGCTGAAACGCAAATAGCGCAGCGTCTCGGCGTCCACGGGGAAGATGCCGCAGGTAGCACCGTACTCCGGGGCCATGTTGGCGATGGTGGCGCGATCGGCCAACGGCAGCCCCGCCAGACCGGGGCCGTAAAATTCGACGAATTTGCCAACCACGCCTTTCTTGCGCAGCATTTCGGTCACGGTCAGCACCAGGTCGGTGGCGGTGGCACCTTCGCGGAGCTGGCCGGTCAGCTTGAAGCCAACCACTTCGGGAATGAGCATAGACAGCGGTTGGCCGAGCATGGCCGCCTCGGCCTCGATGCCACCGACGCCCCAGCCGAGCACGCCCAGGCCGTTTATCATCGTCGTGTGGGAATCGGTGCCGACCAGCGTATCGGGATAAGCCGTATTCGTCTCGTCATTGACGAAGACAACGCGGGCCAGATATTCCAGATTGACCTGGTGAACAATGCCGGTGTCCGGCGGCACGACCTTGAAATTGCGAAAGGCCTTTTGGCCCCAGCGGAGGAAGGCATAGCGTTCCCGGTTGCGCTGAAACTCCAAATCAGCGTTGGTGCGAAAGGCCAGCGGATTACCGAAATCATCGACCTGGACCGAGTGATCGATGACCAATTCAGCCGGCAACAGCGGATTGATGCGTTTGGGATCGCCGCCCATTTTTTTCATGGCGTCGCGCATGGCCGCCAGATCGACGATGGCTGGCACGCCGGTGAAATCTTGTAGCAACACGCGCGCCGGCATAAAAGCGATTTCTTTATTCGGCTGCGTCTGGGCGTCCCAGTTGGCCAACGCTTCGATGTCCTCGGGCCGTACCATCACTCCATCCTGACAGCGGAGCAGGTTTTCCAGCAGGATTTTCAGGGAGAACGGTAGTTGGGCCACGCGCGGGTGCGTGCGGGCCACGGCATCGAGGCGGAAGATAGTATACGTACGGTCGCCAACACGAAGCGGTGCTTGGCTGCCGAAGTGCGGATCCATGATGACGGCCTTTCCTCTGGCGAAATCGGAGGGCGTAGGGTCTTCTACAGGTATTGTCGGCGCCAAAGGCAAATGTGGCAACGCCCCGCAAACGGCCCGTCCGGCTCTGCTCTTCTGCGGAGGGGAGGCAGGATAAAAGATAAATCACTTAAACCTCTCCGAAATGACTCCGTTAGGTGACGGCGCCGATGACGAGCGTACAATTGTGTCCGCCGAAGCCGAAGCTGTTGGATAGGGCGTGGTGGACCAGCATTTCACGGGCGGTGTTGGGGACATAATCGAGATCACACGCCGGGTCGGGCGTTTCATAATTGATGGTCGGATGCACCGCCCGATGGCGCAACGTCAGCACGGTGGCGATCAGCTCGACGCCGCCGGAGGCGCCGAGCAGATGGCCGATCATGCTCTTGGTGCTGCTGATGGCCACTTTGCGAGCGTGGCTCCCAAAGACTTCTTTGATCGCTTTGGTTTCCGCTTCATCGCCCAAAGGCGTACTGGTGCCGTGGGCGTTGATGTATTGGATGTCTTCCGGATTGAGTTGGGCGTCGCGCAGGGCCAACTGCATGGCCTTGGCGGCGCCGGCGCCGCAAGGGTGCGGTTGGGTAATGTGGTAGGCGTCGGCGGTGCTGCCAACGCCGAGCAACTCTGCATAGAGGGAGGCGCCGCGTTGGCGCGCATGTTCCAGTTCTTCCAGGACGACGATACCGGCCCCTTCGCTGAGGACGAAGCCGTCGCGGTCTTTATCAAACGGTCGGCTTGCGCGCTGGGGATCGTCATTGCGCAGGGACAGAGCGCGGGCCGAGGTAAAACCGCCCACACCCATCGGCGTGATGACCGATTCGGAGCCGCCGGCCAGCATGATGTCGGCGTAGCCCCATTGGATAGCGCGGAAGGCATCGCCGATGGCGTGGGCCGCAGAGGCGCAAGCGGTGGAAACGGCGGTGTTTGGGCCGGCCAGGCCGAATTCGATCGAGATGTTGCCTGCCGCCGCGTTGGGGATCATCTTGGGAATGACGAACGGGCTGATGCGGCCGGGCCCGTAGTCCTTGTAGCGGCTGTGCTGCTCCTCGAATTCGTTCAGTCCGCCGATGCCGCTGCCGATGATGACGCCACAGCGATAGGGATCTTCTTTGGCGAAATCAAGGCCGCTGTCCTTGACGGCGGAATGGGCCGCCACCAGGGCGAATTGCGCGAAGCGGTCCAGCCGGTGTGCTTTCTTTTTGTCCACAAGCGGTTCGGGATTGAAGTTTTTCACCTCCCCGGCGAAATGGACCTTGAAAGCAGAGGTGTCGAACTGTTCGATGCGGCCAATACCGCTCTTTCCCGCCACCAGCGCGGACCAGAAGCCGGCAACATCGCAGCTGAGCGGGTTGACCGTGCCCATGCCCGTGATGACGACGCGCCGGGTCATTTCTTGGCTTGCTCCCGTTCGATGTAGTCAATAGCCTCGCCAACGGTCTTGATCTTCTCGGCTTGATCGTCGGGAATGGTGATCTCGAATTCTTCTTCCAGCTCCATGACCAGTTCGACGATGTCGAGCGAGTCGGCGCCGATATCTTCCTGGAACGAAGTTTGCCGCGTGACTTGTTCCTTGTTCACGCCCAGGTTTTCGCAGACAATATCAATAACACGTTCTTCAACGGAAGCCACGGTTTGGGACCTCCCAAAGCAATCGTTCCCGTACGCCTTTGGGTTATCTACCACAGCGCACGCGCGCCGGGCAAGGCGTCTTGGTTCTGGTTAGCCGCGACCTGAAGGGAAGCGCGAGGCCTCGCGCTTCCCTTCGGGTCGCGGCTAACCAGAACCTCGGCATCTCTTCCAAGTCGCGCGTCACGCTGCCGCCGCGCACGGTGCAACGGACGTAAATTGAATAAGTACAGAGAAATCGGAAAAATGGAAAGCCCAACCCGTCTTGTCGGCGCACCTACGAATCGGAAGTGGAAACGACGGGCATTGCGCCGTCGCTTCTGCTTCCAGCTTGTCAGGCACTGACGTTGTAGCACTCCACTTTCCGCTGTATCCGTTTGAGTAAACCCGCCAATACACGCCCTGGCCCAATCTCGTAGAAACAATCGCAACCGGCCGCCAGCAAATGGCGCATGGTTTCTTCCCAGCGCACGGGTTCAGTGATTTGCCGCTGTAACAGGGTGCGGATCTCTTCCGGGCTGCCATGCGGTTGAGCCGTCACGTTCGACCAGACCGGCAGGCGCGGCGGCGCTAGCGTCACCGAGGCGAATACCCCGGCCAGCGCCTCGCTGGCCGGTTTCATCAGCGGCGTATGAAACGCCCCGGCCACGGCCAACCGCACTGCCCGTCCGCCGGTCTGGGTCACAAGCGGCTCCAGACGGTCGCAGGCCGAGCGATGGCCGGAGACGGCGTAATTGCCGGGGCAGAGGAAATTGGCGATCTGCAAAATTTCATTCTGTCGGGCGGCGAGGCACAACTCCTCAACTTTTGCTTGCTCCAGCATCAACACACTGACCATGCCGCCGGGCGTTTCATCTGCCGCCGCCTGCATGGCCTGGCCGCGCTGCTGCACCAATCGCAGGCCTTCCTCGAAGCTCAAGGCACCGGCAAACGTCAGGGCCGTGAACTCGCCGAGGCTCAGACCCGCTGTCGCCACACATTGCTCCACGACTTGCGGATTATTGTGCTTGAGCGCTTCCAGAGCAGCGAAACTGGCCGTGAACAGGGCGGGCTGGCTGACTACTGTAGAGTTAAGGCGTTCGGCCGGCCCATTGACGCACACCTCGAGCAGGTCATAGCCGAGCAGCGTACTCGCTGTAGCGAACAGATGCCGTGCTTGCGGCAGCGTGGCACACAATTCGCGGGCCATGCCCACGCTCTGGGCGCCCTGCCCCGGAAATAAAAAGGCGACACGCGGCATGGAAGTCCTTTCCGTTGCAAACCCCGGCGAGTACCGGGGGGATTAACACCCCCCGCTCGCCAGCTCATGCAAACCCCGGCGAGCGGGGGGTGTTAATCCCCCGGTGAGAGTAACCGGTGGGGTTACTCCCCGCTCGCCGGTTCATTCGTCGGGAACTGTTATCGGGCTAGCTTCCAACTCTTTGACGATCAGTTCATTGAGTCGGGCGCGGGCGTAGTTGGCAGCGACGCCGAGGGCATTCTTGATGGCCCGCTCGCCGGAGCTGCCGTGACAAATAATGCACACCCCGTCGATACCTAAAAGCGGAGCGCCGCCGAAAGCACTGTAATCATAGCGATGAACCAACCCTTCCAGCGCCTGCCTGGCCTTGTCGCGTTCGCCGTTCAGGGCGCCGAGCACCTCTTGAAACACCATCTTCATGGTGAACTCGAACACTCCCTCGCTCGTCTTGAGGATAACGTTGCCGACGAAGCCATCGCAGACTACCACATCGGCTGCGCCGCGGTGAATATCGCGACCCTCGACGTTGCCGACGAACTGACTGCGCAGAGGGCTGCTGTTAAACAGGGCGTGCGTCTCCTTGGCTAAATCGTGGCCCTTCTGTTCCTCGGAGCCGACGTTCATCAGGCCGATGGTCGGCTGCGGCCGCTGGAGAATGTGGCGGGCGAAGATACTGCCCATGACGCCGTACTGAAACAGGTGCTCCGGTTTGGGATTGACGTTGGCGCCGACATCGATGAGGACGCACGGTCCCTTGAGAGTGGGCATGACGGTAGCGATGCCGGGCCGGCGCACGTTTTTGAGGAAACGCTTGAGAAGCAGGCCGCCCGCGACCATCGCTCCGGTGTTGCCGGCGCTGACGATGCCTTCGACTTTTTGCTGGGCCAACAGCTGCCAACAACGGCTGATGGAATTATCGGGTTTTTTGCGGAGAGCGACGACCGGGCTTTCCTCCATGCCCACAGCCTGGGTGCAGTGAAAGAGCGGCAAGCGCTCGCGGTGAGCAACGCCGGACAAAAGCGGCTCCACGCGGGCTTGATCGCCGACCAGTAGCACGCTGAGCTGCGGATCGGCGGCGACGGCCTGCACGGCGCCGGCCACGATTGGTCCCGGCGCGTGGTCGCCCCCCATCGCGTCCAGGGCTATGCGCATGAGTTACTTCTCCTCTTCGGCCGTTACGACTTCACGGTTTTGATAATAGCCGCAGTTGGGGCAAACGTGATGCGGCAACACTGGTTGCTCGCAGCGGTTGCAGTATTGAATCTGCAACGGCTTGACGTGCAGATGGCTACGCCGTTTACCTTGGCGGGCGTGAGAAGTTCGTCGTTTGGGGACAGCCATGCCTTTCACCTTCCACAATATAAATATAGAACCAACAAACTACGGGCGAGCGGGGGGGGTGAACCCCCCGGTAGCACAAAGAACAGGGCGAGCGGGGGGGGGGGCCCCCCCGGAGGCCAACAGGGGGGGTTAAACCCCCCCCCCGCCCCCGGGGGGTCCCGGGGGGTT
>Ga0078972_1004088_pt1 | contig 41374 bp, 36 predicted proteins | sample YelNatPaOPGAMG01_FD_67568 | JGI IMG/M metagenome (GOLD analysis project Ga0078972, IMG submission 67568) | Hot spring thermophilic microbial communities from Obsidian Pool, Yellowstone National Park, USA - OP-RAMG-01 (SPADES assembly) (version 2) | ecosystem: Environmental > Aquatic > Thermal...
CCGCCCCGGCACGCCGGGGGCGATGGCATCGGGCAGGATATGGACCGGGCACACCGTCTCGGGGCGGGGATGGCGGGAAATATCGATCCGCCGCCGCCCGACCCAGCGCACCGGCCGCGCGTCGCCGCCCAGCACCACCACCTCATCGCCCACCGCCAGCGCCTCAACAGCAATCTCCCCCCGCTTCGTGCGAATGCGCGTGCCGCGCGTGAAACAGGCAACCGCGAAGCCGAGGACGTTGAGTTCCGTGACATCAACCGGGGTCACCGGATTTTCCACGCCGAGCATGGCGGTGGCGTCGAAAGAGTCCGGTCCGGCGGAGGGTGCCCAATCGGAATAGTCGCTTGCGGTCGCGAAATTGTTGAGGTCGGTCGTGCCGTCATTGATCGAGAAATAGGCCGGCGCGCCCCCCACCAACTCCGCGGTGCCGGGTGCGGCATAGCGGAAAAGATCAAGCACGCTGTAATAACCAGCCGTGTCGGGTGGGGCCACGACGCCCGAAAAACGCCCGAGCGCGTGGGTCAGTTCATGCTCGGCGATGCCGATGAAATCGGCCTCGTTGGGCACCGCGCGGTCGGTCGTGCTGTAATTGTAATCGGGATAGGTGCTGCTGAAACCGACATAGCCGTCGATCTCGCTACTACTGGCCGGGAGCAATCCCCAGGCTTTTTCCTCGGCCGGGGAAATCAGGAAATCGCTGCTCCCGGCTGGGTTGGTTTTGGGAAGATCGGCAATGGCGGCGGCGTCGGTCGGCGAACTGACATTATCCTTGAGAAGCGCGATCAGTTGATTGTAGCTCAGCAGCGGACCAGAGGAAGTTCCGCCCAGGCTGTCATAGCCGGTGATCGGCGTGCCGTCATATTCGCCCCAGCCCACCGCGATATTCACGGTGATCGGGTCGGTGATCAGGGCATCAAGATAATCCGCCGCTGCGGTCAGCGCGACCTTGAAGGCGGCCGGCGCGGTGGCGACACTGGGGTCGAATTCAAGGTTGATATCCATGGCTTCTCTCCCCGGCCGCCACCACGACAGAGCCTAGGGAGCATACGCCTTCCTGTAAAGAAAAAGTGAGCGGGGCACTACGAAGCCGGGCGACTACGGCTTGTCCCATAAGGAAGCCAGTGCGATCTATAATACCAACCTTGCAGCCGGTCGGTATTAGCCCGAAGCGCTCTCTGGCAAACACGCCGCGATGAACGGGGGCAGCTGGAACGAGGCGGCGTGGATTTCCGGGCTCCAGTAGCGCGTGGTCCCGAGGATGCCCGCCGTCTCGGCGCGCCCGCGCAGTTCCGTCGGCGCGAGGTCGGCGAGCCCGGCCGCTTTGGCGGCGAAGCCGAGCGTCATGAAGCCGCCCACATAGGTTGGCACGGCGGCGAGATAGGCGCCGACATGAGGGAAAAAACGGGCACGGCGCGCACTCGTCTCGCGCAATTCGTCTTGCTGCATGAAGGGCACGCCGCACTGGTTCACCACGACGCCGCGGGGCGTCAGGATGCGCGCGCAATGCTGGTAAAATTCATCGGTGAACAGCACCTCGCCGACACCGATCGGATCGGTGGAATCGACGATGATGACATCGAACGAATTATCCGCCGCGCGCGCGACGTAGTCGATGCCGTCGCCCACGATCACCTCGGCGCGGCGGTCGTTCCAGGCATCGCCAGCGATGTCGGGGAGAAACTCCCTGGCGAGACGGATGACCTCGCCATCGATCTCCACCATCACCGCGTGTGCCACGCCGCGATGGCTCAACACCCGGCGCAGCACCCCGCCATCGCCGGCGCCGATGATCAAAACCCGCCGCGCCGCGCCGTGGGCGAGCAGCGGCACATGGGCGATCATTTCCTGATAGACGAACTCATCGGCCTCGGTGATCTGCACCACGCCGTCGAGCAGCATGACCCGGCCGTGCGTCGCGCTCTCGAAAATCATGATGTCCTGAAAAGCGCTTTTGACGCGCGCGAGTTCGCGCACGACGCGGAAGTGCTGTCCCCAATCGGGATAGAGCGTCTCGTTCACCCAGACATCGGCGTTCATGGTCAGCGCAGAATGCCCCGGCGACGCTCGTCGAGATCGACGCGCGCGGGGCGGAAGGCGGCGCGCAGCACCGGCACCGAGCGATAGGGATCGCATTTGCCGCACATGAAAATATCGATTGCGGCGAAATCGCGCTCCGGCCAGGTGTGGATGGAGATATGGCTTTCGGCCAGCACGACCACCCCGGAAACCCCGCCATTGGGCGAGAAATGATGGAAATGGCTGTGCAGGATAGTGGCGTCGGCGGCTTCGGCGGCGGCGCAGAGCGCGCGTTCGATCGCTTTGGGATCGCACAGATGATGCGCGCCCCAGAGATCGACCAGAAGATGCGTGCCGGCGAAACGTTCGCCGTCGCGCTCGACGAAATAATCCTTCGGCCCCAAATCGGCGCCAGAAAAATCCTGGTTGCTGCTCGGAGTGTCCGAGACCATCCCCAGCGGGCTGAGTGCGTCCATCGCGTACCCCTGTCCTACCAGCAGACGGCCTGTTGGGCGATCGCCCCCTTGGGCCAAGAGGGGGGGGGAATAAGCGATGGCGGCCCGCCACGCAAGACCCAATTTCGCCGCCCCGTTATCGGCTCAGAACAACCCCTCGATCGCGCCGTCCGGGCCGAGGCGAATGGTTTCGGCGGCGGGATGGCGTGGCAGGCCGGGCATGGTCATGACCTCGCCGGCCAGCGCCACGACGAACCCCGCCCCGGCGGCGAGGCGGACCTCGCGGATCGGCAGGATATGGCCGGTGGGCGCGCCGAGCTGGGTGGGGTCGGCGGTGAAACTGTATTGCGTCTTGGCCATGCAGATCGGCAGATGGCCGAAGCCGGCGCGCTCGAACGTGGCGAGGCGCTTCCTTGCCGGCTCGGCGAGCGTCACGCCCCCGGCGTGATAGATGCGCTTGGCGATGGTGGTGATTTTTTCCACCAAGGGCAACTCGGGGGGATAGAGCGGCGCGAACAGCGCGGTCTTCCGCGCCAGGGTTGCGGCCACCACCTCGGCGAGCGCGGCCGCCCCCGGCGCGCCCTCGGCCCAGTGGGTGCAGCGGATGACGGGCACGTCGAGCGGGTCCAGCGCTGCCTCGACCGCCCGATATTCCGCCTCCGCGTCGCCCGTGAAATGATTGAGCGCCACCACCACGGGCAGACCGAAATTCCGCATGTTCTCGACATGGCGGAGCAGATTGGCGGTGCCGCGCGCGACCGCGGCGGCATCCGCGCGGCCAAGATCGGCCTTGGCCGTGCCGCCTTGCATCTTGAGCGCGCGCAGCGTGCCGACGATGACGACGCAATCGGGCGCGAGGCCGGCCGAGGGGCATTTGATGTCGAGGAATTTCTCGCCCCCGAGATCGGCGCCGAAGCCGGCTTCGGTGACGACGATATCGGCGAGCTTCAAGCCGAGCCGTGTCGCGATGACCGAGTTGCAGCCATGGGCGATATTGGCGAACGGCCCGCCATGCACCAGCGCCGGCGTGCCTTCGAGGCTCTGCACCAGATTGGGCATCAGGGCGTCGCGCAGCAGCACCGCCATCGCGCCCGGCGCCTTGATTTCGGCGGCGCTGACGAAGCTGCCATCGGCGCGGGCACCGATGATCATGCGGGCGAGGCGCGCTTCCAAATCGGCGCGATCGGCGGCAAGGCAAAAAGCCGCCATCACCTCGGAGGCCACCGTAATATCGAACCCGGCCTCGCGCGGCGCCCCATTGGCGATGCCGCCCAGACCGGTGATGACGCCGCGCAGGCTGCGATCGTTGAGATCGAGGGCGCGGCGCCAGGTGATGCGGCGCGGGTCGAGCCCGGCTTCGTTGCCCCAGTAGAGGTGATTGTCGATCATCGCCGCGAGCAGGTTGTTGGCTGCGGTGATGGCGTGGAAATCTCCGGTGAAATGGAGGTTGATCTCCTCCATCGGCGCGATCTGCGCCCGTCCGCCCCCCGTCGCGCCGCCTTTCTGGCCGAAACAGGGGCCAAGGCTCGGCTCGCGCAGACAGATCATGGCGCGCCGGCCGAGGGCGTTCAGCGCATCGGCGAGCCCGATACTGGTGGTGGTCTTGCCCTCGCCCGCCGGGGTCGGGCTGATGCCCACCACCAACACCAGCGCGCCATCCGGGCGCCCGGCCTGGCCGGCGATGAAGTCGAAATCGATTTTCGCCTTGTAGCGACCATAAGGTTCGAGGGCTGCGGCGGGGATGCCGGCGCGGGCGGCGATTTCGGCGATGGGGCGGAGTTTGACGCGGCGCGCGATCTCGAGATCGCTCGGGAATGACGTGCTCATGGGCGCGATTTGGCACGGCGCGGCAGTGAAAGCTACCCTTTTGTCAGCAACGCGGCACCGGCGTTACCAGAGCGGGCCGACGCGGCGCGGCGCGGCGCCACGGCGGCAGGCGCCGGGATCCTCGGTGAGGCGGAAATCGGCTCGCGCCGCGCTGAAAAGCGGGCTGTAGAAAGGGTCGGGTGACGCAAACAGGCCGGGCCAGCGCGCGGCGAGCGGCGTGAGTTCGGCTTGCCCGAGGGCAAGCGGCGGCGCGCCATGGTGGCGGAGCGGGAACAGGCCGCAGGCGAGCACGCGGAGGCCGCGCGCGCGGAGGCGCAGGCATAAATCGAAAGCAGCGAGCCCACCCAGTGCGGGCGAGAACCCGCCCACCGTCGCGAAAGCGGCGCGCGGCAGCATCAGCGCGGCGCTGGAGGCGCAGCGCACGTCACGCGTCACCGTCAACCCCCCGCCGGGGCCGGGGTTGCGCGGACCACCGGCGAGATAGGCCTCGTCGCCGCAAAACGCCGGCGCCGCCCCCAGCGCGCCGCCCACCACCCAGCCCATCTCACGCACCTGATCGTCGGGCGTGAGCAGGAGGGGGGTGGCGGCGCCAATGCCGGGGCGCGCGGCCAGCGTCGCGAGGCGGGCGAACCAGTCGCCACCGGCCAACGGCGCGATCGCTTCATCCAGGAACAGCACGAAATGCGCCCCCCGCCCGGCGCGTTTCAGCGCCTGATTGCGTGCGGCCGGATCGGCGGCGCATTCGATGACCCGATAGGGGCGGGCGCCGGCGCTCGCTGCGAGGCTGGCGCCCAAGGCGTCGGCGCGGCCCGAGCCGTCGCGGGCGATGACCACCAGGATCTCGCCCCCGACCTCGGGCCAATGAAGCGCGCACTGATCATGCACCAGGCCCGGCATGACACGGGCGGGCAGACCGGCGCGGGCGAGATGGCGGGTGATCGCCGCGCGCCGCGCCTCTTCCCGCGCCGCGCCGAGGGCGGCGGCGCGGCCCAGCAGATGGCGGCGCTTGCGATAGAGCACGCGCGGCAGATGAGCGATGGCGCGGGCGCGTTCCAGCGCGCGCAGCACGAACTCCGCCTCCTCCGCGCCCGCCCAGTCACGATCGGGGGGGAGGGCGGCGCGGGCGAGGCGGGTGATGAAAAGCAACGGGCGAAACATGGTGCGCCGGGCGAGGAAGGCGTCATGGGAAAAAGCAGTGTCGGCGATAATCGAGCCTACGTTATCGAGCGCCTCATCGGCGAGCGCGGCATCGGCGATCACCAGATCGGCCTGGCTTGCGGCGGCGGCGGCCAGCAGGCGGAAGACGGCATCGGGGGTGAGCGCGTCGTCGTGGTCGAGCAGCGCCAGATGCGTGCCGGTCGCGGCCCGCACGCCCTGCGCGAAGGCCACGCCGAAGCCGCGCTGGCGGCGGTTGCGGCGCAATTTTATGCGGCAATCATCCGCCGCCGCTTCGCCGAGCAGCCGCGCGATCGCTGGATCGGTCGAGCCGTCATCGACCACGACGAGTTCAAATGCCCCCGCCCACTGGCCGCGCACGCTGGCGATGGCCTCGGCAAGCCACTCCGGGCGCGGGTTATGGACGGTCATGACGAGGGACAGCCGCAAACCCTCGGTTTGGGCCGCGAGCCGGGCCTGGAGCCGGGCCGCGAGCCGCGCGGAGAGGCGGCGGTTGGCGCCCTTGATGAAGGCGGTGATCGCTGGGTTGGCATGGGCGCGTTGCGGCGAGCCGGCGAGGACATCCGCGCTGCCGGCGAGGCGGGCCGCGAAAGGTTGCGTTGTGAGTGCCGCGGCATTGAGCGGCAGCGGCAGGCGGAAGCCGCATTGCCGCCCGGCTAGCCCCGCCGCCTCGACATCCGGGCGGGACAAATCGGCGAGGCCGCGCGCGATGACCTCCTTTCTGCTCACGATCTCGATCTCGAGCGGGGACGCGGGATCGGCGAGATTGAGCGCCCAGCCGATGGCAACCCCCTCCTCGATGCGCTCGAAGCGCCCGGTGAAACCAGGCAGAACCGGGGCGGGCAGGGGGCTTCCCACCAGCTCATGCCCGCTCTCGGCGAGCACCACGCGGAGGGCCGGTGGCGCCGCGAATACTGCCAGCGGGCGCGCCGTGTAGGGCAACAGAAAACCGCCTGCGCCGTTGCCGATCCCGGAAGCGGCGAGATCGGGGCGCGGCTGATCGGCCGAGGCGCGCGCCACCTCCCTCCCATCCTCCAGCAGCCGGACGCTGAGCCCGCGCCCCGGCCGCGCGAGATCGGCCGCCCAGCCGTGAAGGCCGTTTTCCGTCAACCGATCGACATAGCCGGCGAGCCCGATGTCCTGCGCGGTGAGCGAGAGAGAGACGTCGTCGCACGCGGCGCCGGCGATGACCGGGGTGAGAAGGCTCGGCGCGCCGAGCTGGGCGAGGCGGGTGAGGGCGATCGCGAAGCGATAGAGCCCGGCCGCGTCGCGCTGGGCAAAACCACGCCCGAACAGCCATTCGCCCGCGACGATCTCGACCTGGAGCGCCGGGTCATAGGGCAGGGCGAGGCGGAACGCGCCGGCCACGACCCGGCCGACCTCGCCGTCGCTCCAGCCGAAGGCGAGGAGGCGCAGGCGATGGTGCGGGGCGAGCGCCAGCGGCGCCGCCAGCACGCTCGCGCCGTCCGACAGACGCAGCAGATCAAGCCGCCAGCCAAGCCGGTGCGCTGGCAAGGGGAAGACGAAATCGAACGCCCCCGGCACGGCCTCAGGGCATGGTTGCAGCGCGATCGTGCCGATCATCGCGCGATCGAGCAGCACGGCGAGCCGGGGCGGGCCGCTTTCTTTCGCCTCCCGCAGCAGCGCCGCCGGCAGCCGGCCCGTGACCCGCCGATCCGGGCCGATCGCGACCTCGGCGCGGGGGGGCATCGCGACCTCGGCGCGGGGGCTCATCTCGCCAGTTCGGCCGGCTTCGCCCGCGGGGCTGAACCGATCGCGAACTGCGCCAGCAGATCGCCGAGATGGCCGATCTCCTCGAGCCGCAATCCGGCCGGCGCGGCCAGCCGCTTTGCCCCACGCGCGAGCTGACGGGGCAGCGAGGCGCCGGCAAAGCCGAGCTTCGCCGCCTCGCGCAGCCGCGCCTCGGCCTGCGCCACCTGGCGGATCTCCCCGGAAAGCCCAACCTCGCCGAAATAGACGTGATCGGGCCGCGTCGGGGTATCGCTGCTCGCTGAAATCAGCGCCGCCGCGACCGCGAGATCGGCCGCCGGCTCGCTGATGCGCAAGCCGCCGGCGATGTTGAGATAGACGTCGTTGCCGGCCAGCCGGAGGCCGCAGCGCGCCTCCAGCACCGCCAGCAGCATGGCGAGCCGCCCGCCATCCCAGCCGATCACCGCCCGCCGCGGCGCACCCGCGGTATTGGGCGCCAACAGCGCCTGCACCTCGAGCAGCACCGGGCGGGTGCCCTCGATCCCGGCGAACACCGCCGAGCCTGCTATATTGCCGCGCCGCTCGGCAAGGAACAGCGCCGAAGGGTTGGCGACCTCGGCGAGGCCGTGATCGGTCATCTCGAACACCCCGATCTCATCGGTCGCGCCATAGCGGTTCTTGACGCCGCGCAGGATGCGAAACTGATGGCCGCGCTCGCCCTCGAAATAGAGCACGGCGTCAACCATGTGTTCGAGCACCCGCGGCCCCGCGATGGCGCCATCTTTGGTCACATGCCCCACCAGAACCAGGGAAAAGCCGATGTTCTTGGCCAGGCGGATCAGCTCGAAGCCGGAGGCCCGCACCTGGGTCAGCGTGCCGGGGATGGCATCAAAATTGTCGAGCCACATAGTCTGGATCGAATCGATGACCACCAAGCCAACGCCGCGCCGGCTCTCCAGGGTCGCGGCGATATCGGGCAGATGGGTTGCGGCGGCGAGTTCGAGCGGCGCCGTGGCGAGGTTGAGCCGGCGGGCACGCAGCCGCACCTGCTCGACCGATTCCTCGCCGGTGATATAAATCACCTCCTGGCCGCTGGCGGCGAGCCGGGCCGCCGCCTGGAGCATCAGCGTCGATTTGCCGATGCCGGGATCGCCGCCGACCAGGGCCGCGCCGCCCGGCACCAGGCCACCGCCGAGCACGCGATCGAACTCGGCGATGCCGGTGACCAGGCGCGGCGGCGGCGGTGCGCTGCCGGCCAGCCCGACCAGGGCAATCCCCCGCCCCGGCGCGGGCGCGCGCCCGAGAGCGGCGGGGCGGGCGGCGGCAACCTCCTCAACCAGGCTGTTCCACGCCCCACAGGCCTCACACCGTCCCACCCATTTGGCGGCAACCGCGCCACACGCCTGACAGACAAACCGAGTTTTTTCCCGCGCCACCATCGCCCGGCCCCTCTAGCACGCGCCGCGCGCGGTAAGAAGGCAAGGCGAGGGGCGCTGCCCCTCGACCCCGCCAGGGACAGTGTCCCTGGACCCTGTCACGAAGAGGCAAGCCTCCCCAGGATGGGGGTCTGGGGCCACTGGCCCCAGCGGGTCCAGGGCGGAGCCCTGGCCTTTTAGCTCTTGCCCCGCGCGAGGGCGCGCGTGTGTTCGGCGATCATGGCTTCTTCGTCGGTGGGGATGACGGTGAGGATGATGCGGCTTTCGGCGGTGCTGATGCGTCCGGTGCCGTGTTGGTTCGCTGTCGCGTCGAGGGTGGCGCCGAGCCAGCCGAGCCGGGCGGCGACGGCCGCGCGGATTTCCGGGGCGTGTTCGCCGATACCGGCGGTGAAGACGACGCCATCGAGCCCGCCGAGCGTGGCGGTGAGCGCGCCGATCTCGCGGGCGATGCGGAAGACGAAAAGCTCGATCGCCATGTTTGCGCGCGGATCGGCGCTGGCCAGCAGGGTGCGCATATCGCTGCTGATGCCTGAGACGCCGAGCAGGCCGGAGCGGTGATAGAGCAGATCCTCGATGGCGGCGGCGTCCATGCCGTGGCGCTGTTGCAGATAGAGCACGACACCGGGATCGAGGCTGCCGCAGCGCGTGCCCATCACCAGCCCGTCGAGCGCGGTGAAGCCCATGGTGGTATCGACGCTCCGCCCGCCTTGCATGGCGCAGAGGCTGGCGCCGCTGCCGAGATGGGCGGCGATCACCTTGCCCTTGGCGAGATCGGGCTCGAGTTCGCGGAGCCGGCGGGCGATGAATTCGTAGGAAAGCCCGTGAAACCCGTAGCGCCGCACGCCTTCATCGGCGTATTGGCGGGGCAGGGCGAGGCGGCTCACCACCGGGGCGACGCCGTGATGGAAGGCGGTATCGAAACAGGCGACCTCGGCGAGTTCCGGGCGCAGCGCCATGATGGCGCGGATGGCGGCGAGGTTATGCGGCTGATGCAAGGGTGCCAGCGGCACCAGCGCCGTCAGTTCGTCGAGCAGCGCCGGCGTCACCAGGGCGGGGCCGAAATGCCGCGCGCCGCCATGGACGACGCGATGCCCGGCGGCGATCAAGGCGTCCTTGCCGCGCTCGGACTCGATCAGCGCGAGCAATGGCTGGAGCAGATCCTCATGGGTATGGGTTTCGCCGACCGGCCAGAAGCGCTCGGCCAGCACCTCGCCTTGCCCGCCATGGGCGAGGAGGTGCGGCGCCGTGCCGATCCCCTCGATCTGGCCATGCACCGTCGCTGTCAGCCCGCCCGCGGCCGCGATTTCATAAAGGGCGAATTTGATGCTGGATGAGCCGGCATTCAGCACCAGAACAGCCTCGGCCATGCGATCCGCCTCCACAGTATGTTTTCGGTTTGAGCCTTACACTTGGCGCTGTGGGCTGCCTTGAGGCAAATCAAGAGCGGGCGATGCCCGGCTGCGCCGCCGCGCTGGATCGGCGGCGCAAACCAGGGCACAAGATCGTTATGGAACGGCTGTATCGGGCGATCGTCGAGACCGCGGCGGATGCCATTCTGGTGATTGACCAGAGGGCGGTGATCCGCTCGGTCAATCCCGCCGGCGCGGTGCTGTTCGGCGCCGCCGCCGAGGCTCTATGCGGCCGCCCCGCCGCGGACCTGCTGGTGCGGCCCACCGATCCCGAAGGCTGCTGCGCCGATCTCACCCCGCGCGGGGAGGGCAGGCGCGCGCCCCGCCAGGAATGGCGCTGCCGGCGCGGCGATGGCGGTTTTTTCCCGGCCGAGGTGTCGCTCCGCGAAGTGGCGCTCGGGGATGGCCCGTGCCTCATCGCCATCGTGCATGACATCACGTCGCGCCGCGCCGCCATCGATGCGTTGGCCGAGCGCGAGGCCAGGCTGCGGTCCATCCTCGCAACCGTCCCCGATGCGATCGTCACCATCGACACGAGCGGAAAAATCGAGACCTTCAGCCAGGCCGCCGAGCGCATGTTCGGCTATCGGGCGGAGGAGATCATCGGGCGGAATGTCAGCCAACTCATGCCCTCGCCCTATCGCGAGGCGCATGACGGCTATCTCGAGCGCTATCTCCGCACCGGCGAGCGACGCATCATTGGTATCGGGCGGGTCGTGGTGGGCCAGCGCGCCGATGGCTCGACTTTTCCGATGGAGCTGCAAGTGGCGGAGATGGCGAGCGGTGGGCGGCGCCTGTTTACCGGTTTCGTGCGCGATCTCACCGAGCAGCAACAGGCGGAGCTGCGGCTCCAAGATCTGCAGGCGCGGCTGGTGCATAGCGCGCGGCTCGGCACGCTCGGCCGCATGGCCTCGACCCTGGCGCACGAGATCAACCAGCCGCTCACCGCGATCGCCAATTATGTCCAGGCGGCGCGGCAATTGCTGGCGAGCGGGCGGGCGGATCTGCATCCCAAGGTTATCGATGCCATGACCAAGGCGGCGGCGCAGGCGGCGCGCGCGGGCGCCATCATCCAGCGGCTGCGCCAGTTCGTCTCCCGTGGCGAGACGGCGCGCCGGGCCGAGGATCTCAACAAAATCGTCGAGGAAGCGGCGGCGCTGGCGCTGCTCGGCGCGCGCGAATACGGCATCCGGGTGAATTTTGCCCTCCGTCCCGATCTGCCATTGGTGCTCGCGGATGCGGTGCAGGTGCAGCAGGTCGTGCTTAATCTCGTGCACAACGCGGTGGAAGTGCTGCAACCCTGCGCGCGCCGCGAGATCGATGTCGCGACCGGCATTGCCGCCGTCGCGGGATTTGCCGAGGTCACGGTCGCCGACACCGGCCCGGGTCTTGCCGATGAAGTCCGGGAAAACATCTTCCGCCCGTTCATTTCGACCAAGCGCGAGGGCATGGGGCTTGGGCTTTCGATCTGCCGCGAGATCGTCGAAAGTCATGGCGGGCGGCTTGGCGTCACCTCGCAAACCGGCGTCGGCACGGTCTTTCGTTTCACGCTGCCTTTCGCCAATGCCGGAGAGGCGAGCACAAGAGAGGATGACGATGACGGCTGAACCGGTGATCCATGTCATCGACGATGACGCGGGGGTGCGCGATTCCCTTTGTCTGTTGCTGGAATCGATGAATTATCGCACGCGCGCGTTCGAGTCCGGGATCGCCCTGCTGGCTGCGGCAACGACGCTTGAGCCGGGCTGCCTGCTGCTCGATGTGCGCATGCCCGAGCTTGACGGGGTGAGCGTGCTCGAACGGCTGCGCAAGGATGGGATGACGCTGCCGGTGGTGATCATGACCGGCCATGGCGACGTGCCGCTGGCGGTGCGGGCGATGAAGGCGGGCGCCGCCGATTTCGTGGAGAAACCCTTCTCGCAGGAGACCATTCGCGAAACCCTGAGCCGGGCGCTCGCTTCCGCGCCAAGGTCCAACGGCCGCGCGCCCGCGCCGGAGGACAGAAGCCGGCTCGCCGAACTCAGCCCCCGTGAGCACGAGGTATTGCTCGGGCTGGTGGCGGGCCTGCCCAACAAGACCATCGCCTACGATCTCGGCATCAGCCCGCGCACCGTCGAGATCCACCGCGCTCACGTGATGGAGAAACTCGGCGCGCGCAGCCTCTCGCATCTGGTGCGGATCGCCATCGCCGCTGGCCTTGACCCGGATGGCGGCGCTACGGGAAGTTCCGTATAGGCCGCTCGCGCCGCGGTTACTATCCTCTCGCTTCGTCCCCACCGGGCTATCGGGCAAGAGGATGCTGGGCTGCGTGATGACACAAGCGGTGCGTTCCGAAATCATCCGCCATGGCGGGCTGATCTATCTGATCGGCGAGGACGAGGCGGTGCGGGATTCGCTCGCCGCCTTGCTGCAAGCCCACGGCTATGGCGTGATCGCCCAGGCGCGTCATGACCGCCCGCCGGCCTTGGCGCTTGATGGCGCGCTCTGCGTCATTCTCGATCCGCAGCAGGAGGGCCGGCGCGAGGCCGAGGTGGTCGCGGAGACCCGGCGGGCATTTCCCCAACTGCCGATGATCGCGATCTGCCACGGGTTGGAGCCGAAGCCCCGCCCCGCTTGGGTGACGTGCGTGCTGCGCAAACCGCTTTCGCCCGGCGCGCTGCTCGATGCCATCCGCGATCTCGCCTCCGCGCCGGTTCGCGCGGCGCGGGAATAAGGGCTCTCCCGTAGGGAATATTCCTGATTTCGCACCCGCGCTGGCGCCGCTAACACCGGGGCGTGATCAGACCGAACAGGAGCCGCAAGATGCTTGCTTCGCTCACCTCCGGGAACCATGCCGCCGTGCTGGACCGCGCTGGTTTTGCCGCCGCGCATGATGCGACGCCCTTGCCGCAAATCGCCAGCCACGTCCTGCGTGTCGCGCGCGATACGGAACTCTATGCCGAGGGCAGCCCTTCGCACCATGTCTATCAGGTACTCGCGGGCGCGGTGCGAACCTGCAAGCTGCTCGGCGATGGCCGGCGGCAGATCGGCTTCTTCGCGCTGCCCGGCGACTGGATCGGCCTCGATGCCGCCACGCGGCATCTCTATGCCGCCGAGGCGGTGAAGACGACGGTTCTGCTCTGCTTCTCGCGGCGCGAGCTTGATGCGCTGGCGCGGGCCGAGCCCACCGCCGCGCAGCTCGTGCAGAGCGTGCTGCGCCAGGGGCTGGCGGCGGCGGAGCGCCGCATTCTCATGTTCGGCCGGAAAACCGCGATGGAGCGCATGGCAAGTTTTCTCGCCGATATGGATGCCCGCCTCGCTGACGGGCGCGGGTGTTTCACCTTGCCGATGGCGCGCGGCGATATCGCCGATTATCTCGGCCTTACCGCCGAAACCGTGAGCCGCATGCTGAGCGAACTGCGCCGCCGTCGCGCCATCGCGCTCGAAGGCACGCAATCGATCCGCATCCTCGATCGCGCCTGGCTCGAAGGCCTGAGCGGCGAGGAGACGCCGCGCTATTCCGCCTGAGAGCTTGAAACCGTATGCCCCGCGCCCCAAAAAAAGCGTTCGGAAAGCAAGAATATTTTCAAAGGGGGCTCTTTGCCAAAGACGAATGATTGTCCAGCTCTGAAAACTTGAAACCGCGCGTGGCGGGGTCGTGGCATGAACGAGATTCCACCCGAGCAGCGCGAGGTCGCGCAATTTCTCACCGCCTTGGCCGGGCGCGCGCCGCAATTGACGCATATCTCCGCGGTCTTCGTCGGCCAGGACACCGCGTGGAAAATGAAGAAAGCGGTGCGGCTCGACTTTCTCGATTTTTCCACGCTCGCGTTGCGCAAACATTTTCTCATCCGCGAATGGGAGCTTAACCGCCGCACCGCGCCAACGCTCTATCGCGATGTCGTACCGATCTGGCGCGCGAGGGCAGGCGATTTGCGCATCGGTAGCGCTCCGGCGGAAGCCCCCATTGTCGAATGGGTGCTCCGCATGGCCGCTGTTCCGGCGGAGGATTTTCTTGATCGCATGGCCGCGAGCGGTGTCATCACGCCAGCACTTCTGCTGGCCCTCGCGGATGCCGTCGCGGCGTTCCATCTCGCACTTCCCCCAGTTCGGGGCTGGGATAGCGCGGGCGCGCTCGCGCGGGTGATCGAGGGCAATTTTGTTGCCGCAGGCCATGCTGGGCTGGATGCGCTCGCTTGCACGGCCTGGGCCGAGGCCGCGCGCCGCGCGCTCGCCGCGCGCGCCACCTGGCTCGCCGCGCGCGCCAGCGCGGGGTTCGTCCGCCGCGGCCATGGCGATCTGCATCTCGGCAATATCTGCCTCTGGGAGGGCCGGCCGGTCGCCTTCGATGCGCTGGAATTCGACGAGAGCTTGGCGACCATCGATGTCGGCTACGATCTCGCTTTTCTGTTGATGGATCTCGATCAATGCGTCGATCGCGCGAGCGCCAACCGGGTGCTGAACCGCTATGTCGCGCGCACCGGTGATGCCGAGCTTGTCGCTGGATTGGCGCTTTTCCTCTCGCTCCGTGCCATGGTGCTGGCGCATGTCGAGACAGTGCGCGGGCGCGCAAGCCTGGGTGCGCGCTATTTTGCCGCTGCGCGCGCCGCTCTCGCGGTCGGGCCGGCGGTGATCCTGGCGATCGGCGGCCTGCCGGGAAGCGGCAAATCGAGCTTGGCGCGGGCCATCGCACCCGAACTTGGCGCCGCGCCGGGGGCGCTGATTTTGCGCAGCGATGACATCCGCAAGCGCCGGCACGGCGTCGCCCCAGAAACCCGCCTGCCGGCCAGCGCCTATGGCGCGGCGGAGGATCGCGCGGTGTACGGGGAGATGTTCGCTTCGGCCCGGCAAGCCGCCGCCGCCGGCCATGCGGTGATTTTCGATGCGAGTTTTCGCGACCCCGCCACACGCGCCGCGGCCGCGGCGGCGGCCGCGGCGGCGGGTGTGCGGTTTCTCGGCGTTTGGCTCAATGCGCCGCTGCCGCTGCTCGAAGCGCGGATCGCCGCGCGCCGCGACGACGCTTCCGACGCGACGATTGCGGTCCTGCGCGCCGCCGCCGCAGCCACCGCTCGCCCCACGGATTGGTTGGAGATCGAGGCCAGCGACGGCACGCGGGCGCTCGCCGCGCTTAGGGCCCGTCTCAAAGCGACATGAAGACTCAATGCGACATGAAGACCGGCAGCGTCATTTCCTGAAGCAGGCGATGGGTGATGCCACCCAGCAGCATTTCGCGGAACTGCGAGCGGCCATAGCCCCCCACCACCAGCAGATCAGCGCCGCGCTCGAAGGCATCGTTGAGCAGCACATCGGCTTCGCTGATGTCCCTGGCGACGGTGTGGTCGGCGTTAACCTTGACGCCGTGGCGCGCCAGATGCAGTGCGATATCGGCCGCCGGCGCGCCGGCCCGCCCGCTGATGCCGCGGCGCGGATTGATCGCCAGCACGGTAGCGGAGTTGGCTTTGGCGAGCAGCGGCAGCGCGTCATTGACGGCGCGCGCCGCTTCCCGCCCGCCATCCCAGCCGACCAGGATATTGCGGCCGAGTGTGGTGAAATCGCCGAAAGCCGGAATAATCAGCACCGGGCGGCCCGAGGTGAACAGCAGCCGCTCGACGAGATCGCCACTTTCCGGCGGGCGCGGCGTTGCCGGATCGTCCTGGCCGACGATGGTAAGATCAGCGTAGCGCGCGTGCAGCGCGACACTGGCCGCGACCCGCCCCTCGACGAGGCGCCATTCGCCGGAAAATCCGTCACGCGTGCGGCGCTCCGAAAACGCCGCCTCGGCTCGCCCCGCGCTCTCGCGCATGCCATTTTCGAGCTGCCCTATCAGGGCGTCGGCCTCGATGGCATCGGCATAGGCGAGGGCGGAGGCTTCGACCCAGCTCGGCAACGCGGAATCGACCACGAACAGCCCGATGAGATGCGCCTCGTGCGCGACCGCGAGCCTGGCCGCGAGGTCAAGCCGCACCGCGTCTCGCGGCGAGCCATCGAGATGCAGCAGAATATCCTTGAGCGCCATGGCAATCCCTCCCAACCGGGCCAATCCATAAATAAAACTGAAGGCCCAACCGCCGCGCCGCCATGATCTGCGTCAAGGGGATGGGGGGAAATGCCCCGACAAACTCTCAGAGCCTGAAAATCAATCGAACTTGAAAAAGAACGCCGTTTGAAACATTGATTTTTTCGATCAATTTCCGCGCGCGCGGGCATTCTTTTTCAAACTCTCAGCGCAGCACGTCGCTCGCTTGCGCTTCGGCATTGAGCCGGGCCGCGTCCTCGGGCAGGAGGAACCCGTCATTGACGAGATGCACGCTCGCCTGGCGGACCGCCGCGACATAGCCGTCATGCGTCGCATAGCGCTCCACCAGCGAGGGGCGCGGGTCGTGGTTGGCCTCGCGTTCGGCGCGATCGCGGGCAAAGGGGAAGAAGCTGCCGGCGAGATAGCAAAGCTCGCCCTCGGCATAGCCGGCGCGGCGGATGTTCCAGCCGGTATAGGTGCCGAGGGGGGCGAGCAGCGTCACCGAGGGCACGCCGTCGCTCTCGTTGCCGTCGCTGTCGAGCGCTGGCACGCGCACCTCATAGCTGGCACCGCCGCGGGGCACCGGCGGCTCGGTGAGAATCCCCGACTCCAGGCGCGCATCGAAGCCATGGCCGCGATCCATCACCGGCAGCGTGTTGGCAAGCCCGGTGAAAGCGACGCCGGGAAGACGCGGGAACACCTTCACCGCCTGGGCCGGGGTGATCAGCGTGCCGTCGCTGATCCGGGGATAGCGGCTCGCCGGCGGCGCCGCCCCGGTGGCGAGGCGCGCCTGGAGGTGGAGCAGCAAGGCGCGGAGCGGCTCGAGATAGGAATTCGGGTTCTGCGCATAGCTGCACGGGCCGGCATTGAGGCCGAGCACGTGCTGCGTGCCGGCGAAGTGGTAGATATGCACGTTGTCGGGGATCTCGCGGTCGTGCCCGGCGCCGTCGGTGGTATCGAGGCTGGCGCGGCTGTTCCAGTATTCGAGCGAACTCAACTCCTGGAAAATCTCCGGGCAGGTGTGGCTCGCGCGGCAGCGCTCGAGAATGCCGGCCTTGATCCCGGTGATCGGGTCGCGCGCCAGCCCCCAGGTGAAGGGCGCGTCCTGGGTGGGCGCGAGATGCTCCTCGTGCTGCATCGAGGCGGTGCTCGGCTGCGCAAAGCGCTGGTTGAGCGCGAGGCGGACGGCGGCGATATGCACCACCATGCCGTCGAACACGCGCCCGCCGCCGGCGGCCTCGTTGAAGCCGAGATCGAGAAAACTGCGCAGGAACCGCCCGCTCTGCGAGGTGCCATGGGCGATGGTGAAGCGGATGCGCCCGGCCAGCGGGTTGACGATGCCGGTGGTATCGGAGGTTGCGCTGCGGAGGAAGGCCACGAGATCGCGGGTCGCGGCGAGGCCGATCCCCATCACCCGAGGCGCGCGCGCGGTATAGATGAACTCATAGACATGGTTGGTATCGAAGCCGCCTTTGCGGCAGAGGTGGGAGGGGCTTGGCGTGCCGGGGAACGGCGTCGTCGTGCAATCGGCGAGCGCCCAATCGCCGCGCGGCACCAAGAGCGGCGGATCGCTCTGGCGCACCCGCTCGGTGAGAATGCCGTCGGGGGCGGCGATATCGGCCGCTGGATAGGCGATGCCGTGGCCGAGATCGGTCGCGCCGAGATCGAGCGAGGGGCGCGGGACAAAGAGTTCGTATTCCTTGCGCACCCGCCCGGTGATCGGGCTGCCATCCGGGTTGCGCGCGATCGGCACCTCCAGGCCGAGGGGCGATCGCGGCGGCAGATCGCCCTGCCAGCCGCTCCACACCAGGGCGAAACCCTGGCGTTCGAGAAAGCCATCGCCGATTTCAGAGGCCGAGCCGCCGCGGTTATAGAGGCCCGGCGCCAGGGGCCGGCCGCGATTGACCACGTCATAGAGCAGCGTGTGGTTGCCGCGCGCGGCATCGAGCGGCATCAGGATGACGAAGGGCGTGGCATAGGCGACATGGCCGTTCGCCAGGCGCGGGGCGAGCCTGAGATCCTGGATGACGCGATCGGCGGGATCGGTCGGGTCAAGCTCGCCATGCGCGATGCCCGTGATGCGCGCGTACTGCCCGACGGCCCCGAAAGTGGCGCCGCCGAAGGCCGGTGATTGCACCTCCAACAATTCCAGATGGACGATCCGCGCGCAGGCCAGCCGGGGCGGCAGGGCGAGCAGGAGGGCGAGAATGAGAAGGCGGCGCATCACGCTTGTCTCCGGTTTCGGCTGGTGGCAATTTTTCATGGCGCGGTGCTCTCGCCGGGGCCGAGCCCGCGCTGCATCAGCACGACATCGAGCCAGCGGCCGAATTTGCGCCCGACCGCGTCGAGCCTGCCGACCTCGCGAAAGCCCTGGGCGCGGTGCAGCGCGATCGAGGCGGCATTGTCGCTATCGCCGATCACCGCCAGCATCTGGCGAAAGCCGCGCGCCGTGGCGCGCGCGATGAGCTGGCCAAGCAGGGCGGCGCCGACGCCCTGGCCATGCTGGTCGAGGCGGACATAGACGCTGTCCTCGACGGTAAAACGATAGGCCGAGCGGGTGTGGTAGCGCGCCGCGTAGGCATAGCCGCGAACCCCGGTCGCATCCGTCGCGACCAGCCAGATCGCGCCGTTCTCGGTGAGGGTGGCGAAGCGCTGGGCGAATTCCTCGATCGAGGGCGGTATTTCCTCGAAACTGCCGGTGCCGTGCAGCACGTGGTGGGCATAGATCGCCTGCATCTCCGCGAGATCCTCGGCGCCGGCGCTGCGAATAGTGATCACGATCTCCTCGCGGGAAGATTTTCTCTCCCCTGTTTGGCGTGGCCCGGATGATCCGGCAATGCCCATGCCGCCAGGGCGCAGCCCGGCATCCCAAGCTGGGGGCAGCGCCTGCAACCCCGCATCATGGAAGGGTTTAAATGGGAAGAGGGGTAAAGCCCCTGGCACGCAAAAAAGACGCCCCTGCGCGAGGATAAAAAATCTGCCATGCTATGGCGATGCGCCTACTTTCCCGTCGCGCCCTGTTCGCCGCCCCGCTGGCGCTCGCTCCCACTGCCGCGGGCGCCCAGCCGAGCGCGGTGCAGATCAACCCCGCCGGCCCACCCTGCCTGCTCACCACGGCGGTCGTGGGCGAGCGGTTTCGCATCACTTTCGCCGGCTGGCCGCTGCCGATCGAGCTGCCGGCGCGCCGCGCCCGGCTGCTCGCGGCCTTCCCGCTCGCCGGGCGCGAGGTGCTGGCCGCGGCTTTCGCCGGCGATCGCTCCCCCGCGGAAGCGGCCGAGCACGGACGGCTCGATCTGGTCGCGCTGATCGGCTCGGATGGCGCCGCGCTCCGTGTGCTCGGGGTCGAGATGCTGAGCTGGCAAGGCCCCGGCGGGGCCTCGTTCGACACCATGCTCGATGCGCCGGGCCATGGCGTGGCGCTCCGTCTCGCCCGGGTCGCGACGCCCCCCGAGCGCGCGACGCGGTCGTTTCACCTGATCTGGTCCGACTACCTCGCCTGGCGCCAGGGCGGACCACTCGCCGATGCCGCGCCACGCCCGCCCCGCCCTGGCACCTGGCAGGCCGCGCTGGCGCGCATCCGCGGCCAAGTGGCGGCGCTCCTGGTGCCGCCTTGCACCACGCTCACACTGAATTTACTGGCCCCCACCGGCCTCCTTGATCCGCAAGCGGAAATCGTCGCCCCGCCCGGCTAGCGCGCCTCGGCGCCGCCCCGGTTGTGCCATATCCGCGCCCCAATCAGGCGCTTGGATAGGGTTTGGATGAATTCCGAGGGTTGTTCGATGTGCCTGCCCGAACCACCTAACCAAATGTTCATTCGGCGCTCAGGCCGACTTTTGCTGTGCGCCGGAGGCGGGATGGTCGAGCCTGCCGGGGAGAAAACAGTCCGACCGGCCCGCCGGCCTCGGCCCGGCTTTTGCTTCCCTGGCCGCGGCCAGGCGAGCCGCCGGAGCCGAGAAAACAGGAGAAACGACGATGAACCGACTGGTGGTAGTTTCAAACCGCGTGCCGCTACCCGAGAAAGGGGCGCAGGCCGGTGGGCTCGCGACCGCGCTTGAGCCCTTACTGCGCCGCGAGGGCGGGCTGTGGTTCGGCTGGAGCGGGGCGATCAACGAGGACGCCCAGGACAGTGCCCTTCATTTTACCCAGGCCGGGCGGCTGACCTACGCCACCATCGATCTCAGCCCCGCCGAACATCAAGGTTTTTACGCGAATTTCGCCAATGGCGTGCTGTGGCCGCTGTTGCACTCACTGCCCGAGCTGATGCGCTACGACCGGGCGGACGCCGAGATCTATCTTGCCACCAATGCCCGTTTCGCCGATGCCTTGCTCGGGCAGGTGCGTCGCGATGATTTGATCTGGGTGCATGACTACCATCTGCTGCCGCTGCCCGGTCTGCTGCGCGCCCGCGGTGTGCGCAACCCGATCGGGTTTTTCCTCCATATTCCCTTTCCCGGGGCGGATCTCCTGGCCCTCGCCCCGCCCGCGGCGGCGTTGCTGGAGGCACTGCTGGAGGCCGATCTGATCGGCTTTCAGACCGACGGCGATCTCGCCAATTTCGCCACCGCCGCCGAAACCCTGGCGGGCGCCCGCCGCCCCGCCCCCGACCGGCTCGAGGTCGCTGGGCGCGAGGTGCAGCTCGGGGTGTTTCCCGCCGAGATCGACGCTCCCGCCTTTTGCGCGACCGCCGCCCGCGCCGCCGCCGCGCCGAATGTCACGCGGCTGCGCCAGAGCCTCGCCGGGCAGAGCCTCATTCTCGGCGTGGACCGGCTCGACCCGACCAAGGGCCTGGTGCAGCGCCTCAACGGCTATCGCCGGCTGCTCGAACGCCATCCCGGGCTGCATCGCCGCGTCGCTTTCCTCCAGATCGCGCCGGTCTCGCGCGAGGATGTCGCGAGCTACAAGACGTTGCGCATCGAAATCAACCGCGCCGCCGGCCAGCTCAACAGCGAATTCGGCGATCCCGACTGGACGCCGCTTCGCCTCATCGCCAAGGGCGCGCCGCGCGACTCGGTTGCGGGCTACATGCGCTCAGCGCGCGTCGGGCTGGTGACGCCGCTGCGCGACGGGATGAACCTGGTCGCCAAGGAATATGTCGCGGCCCAGGCGCCCGAGGATCCGGGGGTTCTGGTGCTGTCGCGATTCGCCGGCGCGGCGCGCCAGCTTGACGCGGCGCTGTTGGTCAACCCCAACGATCCTGACGCCATCGCCGAGGCGTTGAACCGCGCGCTGCACATGGAGCGACGCGAGCGCCAGACGCGCTGGCAGGCGATGTGGGACGCGATCGCCGATCGCTCGCCGCTCGAATGGGGGTTCGATTTCCTCCGCGCCCTCCAGCGCGCGGCGACAACATCCGCCGAGACCGGGCTGGAGCTTGCCGGCGCCGCGCCACGCTCGCCCCAACTCCGCCCCGTGCCGTTCGCCGCCGCGTCCAGCGCGATCAACTGATCGCCCCAAGGCGCGTGATCGCGCACGGCTCGCGCATCGCGGCGGGAAGGTCATGAAGGATCGAGGCGATCGCGCCCGCGCTCCTCGTTGCCACCGCGCCGCGATGGCGGCGTTTTGCCGTTGACGCAAATAATCGCTGGTAATCAGACAGCTTTCTTCAACGTCGGCGAGGCCTTGAAGCGCACTGTCTTGCCGGCCTTGACCTTGATCTGCTCGCCGGTGCGTGGGTTGAGGCCCTTGCGCGCCTTGGTCTTGCGGACGGTGAAGGTACCGAAGCTCGGCAGGGTGAACTTGCCGTTCTTCTTCAACTCCCGCACGATCGCCGCCATCAGTTCGGTCGCGGCGCGATTGGCGGCGACGCCGGTGAGTTCGGCCGATTCCTGGATAACCTGAGAGATAAACGCTTTCGACATGGAGTATTCCCTGTATGAAACTGCCCGCAAAACCGGCCTGAACACACGCAACCATCGCGCGGGCGGATGGACCAACCCCCGCGCCGGAAGAGTAAAGACGCGATGGCAGAACGGCTTTTACGCATGCCTTGTGGATTTTACCAGCCCCACTCAACAAAAAAAATGGATTGCCGTGAAGCTGGCAGGATTTTTTTTGCAATCCCCGCCGATTGCCAGCCGCCAAGCTGGGTTTTGCGGAGGCATTGCGCGAGCGGATGAGGAAGAAACGAGTTTGCGCGCGGGCTTGCCCCGGCGCGCGCCCTCCGCTTTCCCCATGCCTCTGGCCCGCGCGTAGCTGGCTTGAACCGGCTCGCGACAACGCCCATTCTTGAGGTTTGGAACCATAGCCGGGGAACCCGATGATGAGTGAACACACCAAGGCCGTGACCGATGCCAGCTTTGCCGCCGACGTGCTGGGCGCCGCTGAGCCGGTGCTGGTGGATTTCTGGGCCGAATGGTGCGGCCCCTGCCGCATGGTGGCTCCGGCGCTGGAGGAACTCGGTAAGGAGTATGCCGGGCGGCTCACCGTGGCCAAGGTCAATGTCGATGAAAACCCGGTGACGCCGAACCAGTATTCGGTGCGTGGCATCCCGACCATGATCCTCTTCAAGAACGGCAAACCCGCCGCCACCCAGGTCGGCGCGTTGCCGAAATCGCGCCTCAAGGAGTGGGTGGAAGGCGCGCTCTGAGGAGCGCCTGCTGAGCGAGCCGCCCTGGGGGAAAGCAGCCCTGGGGGAAAGCCGCCCTGGGGGAAAGCTGCCCTGGGGGAAAGCCGCGGCGCGGGGGGGTTTCTACTCCACCTGCACGCGGCCGGAGACCCGGCTCGGGGAAAACAGGAAGGTCAGCGGCACGACGCAGAAGGCGGCGATCGAGGTGATCGCGAAAATATCGGTGTAGGCCAGCACCGCCGCCTGTTTCTGCAATGCCATGTTGATCAGCCCGTCGGCGACGGCCGGCGCCTGCGAAGCCGCCGTTCCGTGCGCGAAAAGCGTGTTCGCGATCTGTGCCTTGAGGGTGACATAGGGCTGTTCGAGCGGCGTCAGATGCTGGGCGAGATAGGCGTGGCGGACCTGGGTACGCTCGGTTTCCATCGCCGTTGCGAGCGAAATGCCGATCGAGCCCGCGATGTTGCGGAACATCACGTAGAGCGCGCTGGCGTCGGCATTGGCCGAGCGCGGCAAGGTGGAATAGGCGATCGAACTATTGGGGACGAAGAGGAACGCAAGGCCGAAACTCTGCGCCGCGCGCATCAAGGCGAGTGTGTTGTAGTCGATATCCGGCGTCACCCCATGGGCGTAAGCCAGCGCGCAGCCGAGCGAGAAGAAGCCAAAGGCGATGAACAGCCGGGTCTGCACATAGGCGAGCAATCGGCTGATGATCGGGATCAGGAACAAGATGAGCACCGCGCCCGGCGAGAGGACGAGGCCGGCGAGGGTCGCGGTGTAGCCGAGTTGCTCCTGCGCGAGTTGCGGGATCAGCACCGCGCTCGAATAAAGAATCGCGCCGATCATGAAAATCATCAGCGAGCCGAGCGCGAAATTGCGATCGCCGAGAACCCGCAGATTGACCACCGGATTTTTCGCCACGCTGAGCCACACGGCGGCGCCGATCAGCCCGATCGCGGCGAGAATGCCGAAGGCGCTGATCATCGGGTCGGAAAACCAGTCGTCATCCTCGCCACGGTCGAGCATGATCTGCAGACAGCCAATGCCGAGCGCGATCAATGCGACACCGATGTAATCGATGCCACGGCGATTGGCGCGATCGGCCTTCACCCAGGGCGGATCCTCGACCAGCGCGCCAACCGCGAAAAAGGCGATGATGCCGATCGGCACGTTGATCAGAAAGACCCAGCGCCAGGAGTAATTATCGGTGATCCAGCCGCCCAGCGTCGGCCCGATCACCGGGGCGAAGATGGTCGCGATCGCCACCACCGAAAAGGCACGCCCGCGCTGCGCGGGCTCGAAAGTATCGAGAATGATCGATTGCTGGTTGGGCTGCAGCCCGCCGCCGAAAAAACCCTGCATCAGCCGGAAGATGATGATCTGGCTGAGACTGCCAGCGACGCCGCACAGAAACGAGCTGAGCGTGAAGGCGGCGATACAGATCATGAAATAGCGCTTGCGGCCGATCACCCGCCCGAACCAGCCGGAAATCGGCAGCACGATGCCGTTGGCGACGAGATAGGAGGTGAGCGTCCAGGTGGCATCGTCATAGCTCGCCGACATCGAGCCCGCGATATGCGGCAGGCTGACATTGACGATGGTGGTATCGATGATTTCCATGAACGCCGCCATGGTGACGACGACGGCGATCGCCCAGGGGTTGGCGCGCGGGCGCCAGCCGGCATGCGACGCGGACTCGCTCATGCTGTTTCCCCCAATGGTCGGACCGGCCTTTTCGCTCCTATTAAACCGGAGCGAGGCGCCCCATGGCGAGAAATTTTTCGCGCCGCCTCGCCTTGAGGGCGGCGGGCTCCAGGGCGAGCAGCGGCGGCAGGGCCTCGGCGATCGCCTCGGCCACCGCCAGCAGCACCGATTCCCTGTCGCGATGGGCGCCGCCGAGCGGCTCGGCGATGACCTGATCGATCAGCTCCAGCCGCTTGAGATCATCGGCGGTGAGTTTGAGCGCCTCGGCCGCCGCCTGCGCCTCGCCCGCGTCCCGCCAGAGGATCGAGGCGCAGCCCTCGGGCGAGATCACCGAGTAGATCGCGTGTTCGAGCATCAGCACGACATCGCCGGCGGCGAGCGCGATGGCGCCGCCCGAGCCGCCCTCGCCGATGATCGTGGCGATGATCGGCACCGGCGCCTCCAGGCAGGCCTCGATGGCGCGCGCGATGGCCTCGGCCTGGCCGCGCGCCTCGGCCTCGATGCCGGGAAAGGCGCCCGAGGTATCGACAAAGGTGAGCACCGGCAGGCCGAAGCGGCCGGCCAATTCGAGCAGCCGCCGCGCCTTGCGATAGCCCTCCGGCCGGCTCATGCCGAAATTATGACGGACCCGGCTCTCGGTGTCGTTGCCGCGCTCGGTGCCGATCACCATCACCGCGCGGCCGCGGAACCGCCCGAGCCCGCCCAGCACCGCGGCGTCGTCGGCGAAAGCGCGATCGCCGGCGAGGGGCGTGAACTCGGTGATCAGGGCGGCGAGATAGTCGGTCGCGCGCGGCCGCTCGGGATGGCGCGCCACCTGTGTCTTCTGCCACGGGCTGAGGCGGGCATAGGTGGTGCGGAGCTGGCGGTCGGCCTTTTCGGTAAGACGGGCGACCTCCTCGGCGATGTTGATGCCGTCGGCCTCTGACATCCGGCGCAGCTCGTCGATCTTGCTTTCCAGCTCGGCGATCGATTTTTCGAAATCGAGGAAATGGCGCATGGCGGGCGCTTTAGCACAGGCGGGAGGCGGGCGCACAAGCCGGCGGGCGGGCGCCCTTATTCGCGGGTTACGCGGGCGCGGGTTGCGCGGGCGCGGGTCGGGTTGGCGCGGGTCGCGCCTGCGTTCTCCCTGGCCAGCGGGTGATAGCGCTCCAGCACCTCGCGCAGCCGCTCGCCCGTCAGATGGGTGTAGATTTCCGTGGTCGCGATGCTGGCATGGCCGAGGAGCGCCTGGAGGCTGCGGAGATCGGCGCCGCGGGCCAGCAGATGGGTGGCGAAGGAGTGGCGCAGGACATGCGGGGAGAGAAGCGCGGGATCGAGCCCGGCGGCCAGCGCGGTCTCCTTGAGCAAGAGCGCGAGACCTTGGCGGGTCATCCGCTGCCGCCGGTCGCGCCCGGCGAAGAGCCAGGGCGAGGGGGTTTTCTCCGCCGCCACCAGCCGCGTGAGAGCAGCGGCGGCGGCGCTGGAGAGCGGCACGATGCGCTCCCGCCCGCCCTTGCCGCGGATCAGCACGGCGGCGACGCCGGCGCCCGTGACCTTCGCTTGCATCAGCGCGCTCCGCGGCAAGGCGAGCAATTCCGAAACCCGGAGCCCGCTCGCATAAAGCATCTCGATGGCCGCGGTGGCGACCAGCCCCGGCCGCCCGGCGCGGGAAGCGGCGGCTTCGAGCAGGGCGGTGATCTCCTCCTCAGTGAGGAATTTCGGCAAGGTCTTGCCCAGGCGCGGGGCGTCGAGCGCGGCGCTCGGGTCGTCCGGGCGATGGCCCTCGCGCAGCAGGAAACGGTGAAACTGGCGGAGCGCCGAGAGCTTGCGCGCCTGGCTGCGGGCGGCGAATCCGCGCTTGGCAAGGCTTTCGAGATAGGCCCTGAGCAACGCCGCGTCGGCGGTGGCGAGGTTTTTCCCATGTCCGGCCGCGAAGGCGGCGAAATCCTCGAGATCGGCACGATAGGCCAAGAGTGTGTTGGCCGCCGCCGCTCGCTCGGCGGCGAGCATTTCGAGAAACCCCTCGAGATGGCGGTTCATGCCGAGAAAACCCCGCCGGGCAACTCCGGGGTGGGCGTCATGAAAAGACCAGGGGCGCTGCCCTCTTTCCCTTGCGACCCCGCCGGGGGCAGCGCCCCGAGATCCGCATCATGGAAGGGATTGCAAAGGCTCCGCCTTTGCTGGGGTCCCGGGGCAAAGCCCCTGGCCTGCAAGCACGCCCGGGCTTCAAAAACTCCCCTCACGTCTGCTCAATGCGACGCGAGGTGGTCGGCGGGGAGCACTTTCTCGACCGCGGCGGTATGCGGCGCCGGGGGGAAGACGCCGAGCGCCAGCAGCCCGACCGCGGCGAGGACGATCCCGAGAAGAACGACGATCAGCAGGGTTGTGCGCATGCCTCATTGGCCTTTCCGTTTCGCGCTGTGCTAGCTTTGCCGGCCATGGGACGCAACCTTGAGACCCTCGCTGCCTCCCCCATCGGGGCTGCCCCAATCCCCCTCTTGCCGCCGGTGATCAATGGGCGGAGCGTGGTTCTGGTCGGTCTTATGGGGGCCGGCAAAACCTCGATCGGGCGCCGGCTCGCCGCCCAGCTCGGTCTGCCGTTCCAGGACGCCGACGCCGAGATCGAGGCAGCGGCGGGACAAAGTATCGCTGAACTGTTCGAGCGCTTCGGCGAGCCGGCGTTTCGCGACGGCGAACGGCGGGTGATCCGGCGGTTGCTCGGCGGCGCGCCGTTGGTGCTCGCAACCGGCGGCGGGGCTTTCCTGGACGCTGAAACGCGGGCCCTGATCCAGGACCGCGCGGTCTCGATCTGGCTGCGCTGCCCGGTGCCGGTTCTGGTCCGCCGGGTCGCCGGGCGCAGCCACCGGCCGCTGCTCCAGGGCGGCGATCCAGGGGAAATCCTTCACCGTCTGGCGGCCCGGCGCGGGCCGGTTTATGCGGAGGCCGATATCATCGTGGATTGCATCGACGAAAGCCAGGACGCCACCACGCGCCGCGTGCTGCGCGCGATCGCGGCGTATCAGCCGCCGCGCCGCCTGCCGGTGGCGCTCGCCACCGGCGGCTATGAGGTGGTGGTGGGAGAGCGGCTGCTGGCCCGCGCCGGCGCCCTGCTGGCCCCGGTTCTGCCGCAGCGGCGGGTGGTGGTGGTGAGCGATGCCACGGTCACCCCGCTTTATCTGCCGGCCTTGCGCGCTGGGCTGGAAACCGGCGGATTCTGTGTCGAGAGCCTCACCGTGCCCGCCGGCGAGACCGCGAAAACCCTGGCGCGCTACGCCCTGCTGGTCGAGGCGCTGCTGGCGCTCGGCATCGAGCGGCGGAGCGCGGTGCTGGCGCTCGGCGGCGGCGTGGTCGGTGATCTCGCCGGCTTCGCCGCGGCGACGACGCTGCGCGGCCTGCCCTTCGTGCAGGTGCCGACAACCCTGCTCGCCCAGGTCGATTCCAGCGTTGGCGGCAAAACCGGGGTCAACACGGCACAGGGTAAGAACCTGGTGGGCGCCTTTCACCAGCCGCGCCTGGTGCTCGCCGATACCGACACCTTGGCGAGCCTGCCGGTGCGCGAGATGCGCGCCGGCTATGCCGAGATCGTCAAGGCCGGGCTGATCGGCGATGGCGATTTTTTCGCGTGGTGCGAGGCGCATGGCGCGGCCGTGGTGGCTGGCGATCGCGCCGCTCAGGGCGAGGCCATTTTCCGCGCCTGCGCCTTCAAGGCGGCAATCGTCGGCGCTGACGAGCGCGAGGAAAAGCCCGAGAACGGGCGCGCCCTGCTCAATCTCGGCCACACTTTCGCGCACGCCCTGGAGGCGGAGTGCGGCTACGGCCAGATCCTGCATGGTGAGGCGGTGGCGCTCGGCCTCGGCCTCGCCTTTCGCCTCTCGGCGCTGCTCGGCCATTGCGCCCCGGCCGAGGCCGAGCGGATCACCGCCCATCTCGCCGCGATCGGCCTGCCGGCTCGGCTCGGCGCGCTTGAGCGGCGCTTTTCCGCCGCCCGGCTGCTCGCGCATATGCGCCACGACAAGAAAATGCGCGATGGTCGCCTGGCCTTCGTTCTGGTCCACGGCATCGGCGCCGCCTTCACCGATCGCAGCGTGCCGGAGGAAGCCGTGCTGGAGGTGCTGCGCGGCGAGGGCTGCACCGCCTGATCAGGCGCGCGCCGAAAGTGCCACCGCCGGCATCTTGCGCCGCGCCGTGAGCGTGCCATCGGCGCCGTAGCGGCCGTTCTGCGCCGCGATGGCATGCGGTGCGGCGCGCGCCACCACCCCGATGACGCGCTGCTGCACGCCGATCGCGCGCTCCAGCAGCCGCCGGTTCTCGACGACGAGATCGCGCAGCCGTGCCGCCATCTCTTCGATCGCCGTGCGCTGGGCGGGGGTGAGGGGGGTCGGGCGGCGCTCCTGCTTCGATTGCGCGCGGCTGAAGGCCTCGATGGCGCGGGCCTTGGCGTCGGTGAGCGAGGCGGCGTGGCGGAGATCGAGGGTGCGCAGCGCGTCGTTCTCCTGGGCGAGAACCTGCACCAGCGAGATGGCGGCATCGGTGAGATCGGCGTTCATGGCGTGTGCTCCGTTTTGCGTGTGGCTCTGGGTGCCGGGGAAGAAGCGGCGCTGCGGTTGACGCTTTCCTGCATCCGCAGCATTTCGGCGAAGACCGGGCGAGCCAGGCCGAGCCCGCCCGCGGCGGCGATCTCCTTGGCCATGGCGGTGACCAGCATCGGCTTCCAGGTGCTTTCGCCGACACCGCCGCCAAACGCCTCGTTGCTGGCATCCGCGGTCTTGAAAATCGGATCGAGGAAGCTGCCGAGCGCCATGGCCTCGAAATCCTCGGCCGCCTTCCACGCCTTGGCGATCTCGGCGGGGGCCAGGCCGGCCGCTTCGGGCGGCAGGCTGGCAGCGGGCGGCAGCAGGATCCCGGGCATCAATGCACCACCAGATCGGCTTGCAGGGCGCCGGCGGATTTGATCGCCTCGAGAATGGTGATCATGTCGCGCGGGCCGATACCGAGCGAGTTGAGCGCCGAGACCACTTCTTGCAGCGTCGTGCCGGATTGCAGCACGCCGAGCTTGCGGTTGCTCTGGTCGTTGACCTGGATATCGGTGCGCGGCACCACCACCGTCTGGCCGCCCGAGAAGGCGCCGGGCTGGCTCACCTGCGGCGTCTCGGTGACGCGGATGGTGAGATTGCCCTGGGCGATGGCGACGGTGCTGATCCGCACATCGGCGCCCATGACGATGGTGCCGGTCGATTCGTCGACCACCACGGTCGCCGCCTGGTCGGGCTCGACATGCAGGTTCTCGATCCGGGCGAGGGTCGCGACCACGTCGCGCCCGTGCAGATCGACGGCGACGGTGTGCGGGTCGGTGACATTGGCGAGGTGTTCGCCGAGCGTCAGATTGACCACATTGGCCATGCGCTCGGCGGTGGTGAGATCGGGGTTGCGCAGGCCGAGATGCAGGATTTGCAGATTGCCGAGCGCGAAGGGCACCTCACGCTCGACCGTGGCGCCATTGGGGATGCGCCCCGTGGTCGGCACGCCGCGCGTTACTTTCTGCGCCGCCCCGCGCGCCGAGATCGCCCCGGTCGAGATCGCGCCCTGGGCCACGGCATAGACCTCGCCATCGGCGCCGAGCAGGGGCGTCACCATCAGCGTGCCGCCCATGAGATCGGTGGCATCGCCGAGCGAGGAGACGGTGACATCGATGCGGTTGCCGTTGCGCGCGAAGGCTGGGAATTCGGCGGTGACCATCACCGCGGCGATATTCTTGGTCGAGAGGTTCTGCGCCTGATCCATGGTGTTGACACCGAGGCGCTCCAACATGCCGATCAGCGACTGGCGGGTGAAAATGGCGTTCATCAGGCGGTCGCCGGTGCCGTTGAGCCCGACCACCAGGCCATAGCCGACCAACTGGTTCTCGCGCACCCCCTCGATGTCGGCGATGTCCTTGATACGGATCTGCGCCGCCGCCTGGGCGCTCCAGAAGGCAAGAAAAAAGCCGCAAATAAGCAGCAGGCGGTGCACCGATCGGCCCCCATGGGTAGTAAGACGTCAAGGTTTGCGCGTCATGATGCGGTTGCCGGCCTTCGGCGCGGCCGCCTCATGGGCGTTGTGGAGCGGGTATGAAGCAAGGCACATGCCAGGATTTCGCGGCGGCAAACCGCCATCGCTCTGAGGCCGGAACCGGCAGGATTTGCCGGGCGGCAGAGTTGTCCGGGAAAAAGGAGCCAGGATGGTAAGCGGCATCAGAGGTCTCGGCGCCACTGCGGGAACCGCTGCCCCGGCGGCGCGCAAGGCGGCCGGCGGCGCACGCTTCGCGCTACCGGGGGAAACCGCGGCGAACGGGCCGGGCACGGTGCTGGCCGCCGCCCCGCTCAGTGGGCTGGAGGCCATGCTGGCGCTCCAGGAGGCGGAGGCGAGCGGCGCGCGGGACCGCGAGGCGCGCCGCCACGGTCAGGAACTGCTCCGCGAACTCACCCGCCTGCAACGCGCGCTGCTCGCTGGCGGAACCGACGATGCCCTGCTCAGCCGCCTTGCCAGCCTCGCCGAGACAGCGCCGGAAGCCGCCGACCCGGCACTGCGCGCCATGGTTGCCGCGGTGGTTCTGCGTGCCAAGGTGGAATTGGCGCGGCAGGGCGCGGGGCACGATAGATTTTTCCCCGCGGCAGCCGGGTTTGGCGCAAAAATTCCGTGAATACACCATAACTCCATGAATCTATTTCGATTTCACGGTGGCGTGGTGGTAAAAGCCTGCCCTCTTGGCGGCCTCGCCGGGCGCGGCTATAAGCCGGCCTGCTCACAACAGGCAGGCCGCTTCCCTTGGTGGCCTGGAGAAGAGACGAGGGCGGGATTGCTGAGATGATGGTGACACTGCCACCCGACTATCGCCCAGCGGACGACGAGCCGTTCATGAACCCGCTCCAGGTGGAGTATTTCCGCCAGAAGCTCTTTCGCTGGCGCGCGGACTTGCTCCGCGAGGCCGACGGCACGCTGGCCAGCCTCTCCGAGGGCGGCATCCACGAGGCCGACATCACCGACCGCGCCAGCGTCGAGACCGACCGCGCGCTCGAACTCCGTACCCGCGATCGCGCCCGCAAGCTGATCGCCAAGATCGATCAGGCGATCGCGCGGATCGACAACGGCAGCTACGGGTTTTGCGAGGAAACCGGCGAGCCGATCGGCCTGAAGCGGCTGGAGGCGCGGCCGATCGCCACCCTCTCGATCGAGGCGCAGGAACGCCACGAACGCATGGAGCGCGTCTATCGCGATGATTGAGAGGGCGCGATGATTGAGAGGGCGCGATGATTGAGAGGGCGCGATGATTGAGAGGGCGCGATGATTGAGAGTTTGTAAAAATTCTTTCGAACCCCGAAATCGATCGGAAAATGCGGCGGCTCCGGTTTTCTGGAAGGTGGAAAAGCTGAGGCTGGCCTTTCGACAGAGGCGCCAAGTATTGGGTGTGAAGAGGAAGCAGCACGGGGCGGCGAACAGGGCGCGTGTGGCGATGGCGGCGTTGTCGGCAAGCAAAAGCTGGTCAAGCGGGCCGGCGCGGTGTTTGAGCATGGCAACAAGGCGGCCGCGGCGGATGCGCCGAGATTTTCCCCTGGCGATCATGGCGAGCCCCGCGAACCCGAAAACCCGCAGAGAGATTTCTCTCTAGACCGCGCCGTAGCCGCCGCCGCCCGGTGTCGCGATGACGAAAACATCGCCAGGGAAAAGCTCCGCCTGCGCGGTGCCATCCAGAAATTCTCGCGCACCGTCGCGTCGCTCCACCCATTGCGCACCCGCCGCGCCATCTTCCCCACCAGCTAGGCCGAAAGGGGCAACGGCGCGGCGCGAGGCGACGATCACCGCCGTCATCGGAGCCAGAAAACGAATGCGGCGAATCGCCCCGTCGCCGCCCTGATATCGCCCATTTCCGCCGGAGAGGCGGCGGATGGAAAACTCTTCCAACCGCACCGGATAGCGCAACTCCAGCACCTCGGGATCGGTCATGCGGGTGTTGGTCATGTGCGTCTGTACCGCCGACGTGCCATTGAAATCAGGGCCCGCGCCGGTGCCACCGCAAATCGTCTCGTAGTACTGATAGTTGGCATCGCCGAACAGAAAATTATTCATCGTTGCCTGGCTGCACGCCATCACGCCGAGCGCGCCGAACAAGGCGTTGCAGGTTGCTTGCGAGACCTCGGTATTGCCGGCGACCACCGCGCGCCCCGGCGTGGGACTGAGGAAAGTTCCAGGCGGAATAAGAATTTCGATCGGCTTGAGGCAGCCATCGTTGAGCGGAATGTCGTCGCCGACCAGACAGCGGAAGACATAAAGCACGGCGGCGCGGGTAACGGCGGGCGGCGCGTTGAAATTGCCCGCCTTCTGTTCTGCCCCGGTGCCTCGGAAATCGACGATCGCCGAGCGCCGCGCGTGATCGACTTCGATTGCAACCGCTAGTGGCGCACCGCTATCCATGCGATAGCTGAAACGGCCACTGCCGATGCGTGCGATCACCCGGCGCACGCTCTCCTCGGCGTTATCCATGACATGGCGCATATAGGCGGCAACAACATCCCAGCCATACTGCGCGACGACGCGGCATAGTTCCTGTACGCCTTTCTCGTTGGCGGCGACCTGCGCCTTGATATCGGCGATATTCACATCCGGGTTGCGCGCCTGATATTTCGCCCCAAGCAGCAGCGCGCGGAACTCGGTTTCGCGGAAATGCCCACCATCGACGAGGAGAAAATCATCGATCACCACGCCTTCTTCCTCCAGCGTCGTGGAAGAAGGCGGCGTCGAGCCCGGCGTGATGCCGCCAATATCGGCATGGTGCCCGCGTGAGCCGACAAAGAAGCGGATATTCCGCCCGGCATCGTCGAAGACCGGCGTGATCACGGTGATATCGGGGAGATGCGTGCCGCCGTTATAGGGATTGTTGAGCGCAATCGCATCGCCCGGCTTGAGCGTTTTCGCGCGTCGCGCCAGCACCGTGCGCACGCTTTCGCCCATCGCGCCAAGATGCACCGGCACATGCGGCGCGTTTGCCACAAGGCCGCCCGAGGCATCGAAAATCGCACACGAAAAATCGAGCCGCTCCTTGATGTTCACGCTCATCGCGGTATTTTGCAGCACCGATCCAGTCTGCTCGGCGACATTCATGAAAAGATTATTGAACAGTTCAAGCAATACCGGGTCGGCGCGCTCAGTGCCGATCACGACGCGTCCGGTGCGGGCTGCGTTGCGGCTGAGCAGCAAATGGTTTTGCCCCGTCACGCGCGCCTGCCAGTCGGGCTCGATCACGGTGGTGGCATTGGCCTCGCGGATCAGCGCCGGACCGCGGATGCAATCCTCGGCGGCCAGAGCGTCGCGATCGAAAACCGGCGCGTCATGCCATGCGCCGGCGCTATAGAGACGCACAACATCGATCGGCACGGGGGTGCCCGTGGCACGAGGCGCAATCAGGGCTTCCTCAACCGGCGCGCCAGGTGCCACGGCCTCGATGGCGACCGCCTCGGCGATGAGCGCACGTTCAGGCGTTGCGAAGCCAAAACGGGCACGATGGAGCATGGTGAAGCTCTCGCGCATTTCCCGCAACGTGGCGAGCGGCACGGCGAGCGCCGCTTCGGTGCCGGCATAGCGCAGGTGCACGAAAACGGCGACGCGGATGATCTCGGCCTGCGCGCCCTGGGCTCGAAGCGCGGCCCTGGCGTCCGCGCTGAGCCGTTGCGCAGTTTCGGTCAATGCCGCAATAGCCGCCTGATTGAGGGGGACTTCCATCGCCTGCTCGCGCATCACCACCTGATCCGCGAGCCCCATGCCATAGGCCGAAAGGACGCCCGCGAAGGGATGGAGAAACACCTGATCCATCCCCAAGGCATCGGCGACGAGACAGGCATGCTGCCCGCCGGCGCCACCGAAACAGGCGAGGGTGAAGCGTGCGGCATCGCGGCCCTTCTGCACCGACACCTGTTTGATGGCGTTGGCCATATTGGCGACGGCGATGCGCACGAAACCCTCGGCGACCTCTTCCGGCGTTTGCGCCTGCCCCGTGGCCCGCGAAATTTCCTCAGCCAGGTCCGCGAATTTTGTCCGCACGCATGCAGCATCGAGCGGCAGATCGCCGCTTGCGCCGAAAATCGCCGGAAAATGCTTGGGTTGGATTTTCCCGAGGCAGACATTGGCGTCCGTCACGGTGAGTGGGCCATTGTTGCGGTAGCTTGCCGGACCCGGATTGGCGCCGGCGGAGTCGGGGCCGACGCGCAACCGCGCGCCGTCGAAATGCAAAATCGAACCACCGCCGGCGGCCACCGTGTTGATCGCCATCATCGGCGCGCGCAGCCGCACCCCGGCGATCTCGGTCTCGAAGGCACGCTCGAAGGTGCCGTCATAGAGCGCGACATCGGTCGAGGTGCCGCCCATGTCGAAGCCGATGATGCGTGGGAAGCCCGCTGCCTCGGCGGTGCGCGCCGCGCCCACGATGCCGCCCGCCGGGCCCGAGAGGATCGCATCCTTGCCCTGAAAATGCCGCGCTTCGGCGAGCCCGCCATGGGATTGCATGAAATAGAGCCGCGTGCCGGCAAGCGCCTCGGCCACCTGATCGACATAGCGGCGGAGGATTGGCGAGAGATAGGCGTCAACCACCGTGGTATCGCCGCGCGGAATGAGGCGAAGGAGCGGGCTTACCGCGTGGCTCGCCGAGACCTGCGCGAAGCCCGCCGCCCGCGCAAGTTCGGCCAGGCGCCGTTCATGGTCGGGGTATTTCCAGGCGTGCATGCGCACGATGGCGCAGGCGGCAAGGCCCCGCGCGCGGGCCGCGGCAAAAGCGCGCCGCGCCGCTTCCTCGTCGAGCGGGGTGATTTCCCCCCCGTCGGCGCCGATGCGGCCCGCGATCTCCACCACCTCCTCATGCAGCAAGCTCGGCAGGGTGATTTTGAGATCGAAGAGCCGCGGGCGCGCCTGGTTGCCGATGCGCAAGGCATCGGCGAAGCCACGATCGACGACGAGCAGGGTGCGTTCGCCCTTGCGCTCGAGGAGCGCGTTGGTCGCAACCGTCGTGCCCATTTTGACGCAATCGATGAGCCCCGGCGGGATCGGCGCATCGAGCGCGAGGCCGAGCATCGTCTTGATGCCCGCGACCGCCGCGTCGTCATAGCGGGCGGGATTTTCCGAGAGCAGCTTATGGGTCGTGAGCCGTCCGTCGGGGGCGCGAGCGACGATGTCGGTGAAGGTGCCGCCACGGTCGATCCAGAACTGCCAGCCAGGGCTGAGCCGATCGGATGTGAACGGGGGGTTTTCCATGCGCGCGCCTCCTTGAGCCACCACTTCTTGACAAATTAACGGTAAACCGTCAATAATTTGTCAGATAGAAACCCCAGGCGGAGGAACCGGAGCGATGACACATGCGGCCGTCACCCCGCCAGGGGCCCGGGATCCGGTGGTTTCCTCCGCCCATCTCGCCGAAGGTGGCTCGCCAGCGCTTTCAGAGATCGAATTCGGCCTCATCCTCGCCGGCCACGCCTTCCAGCGCTGGATGGTGCGCTGCGCCGCCGCCGCCAGCGGCCCGGCGATCGCACCACCGGGGCTTTCGGCGATGGAGGTGCTGATCCTGCATACGGTTTGCCATCGTGACCGGCCGAAGCGGCTCAGTGATATCGCCTTGGTGCTCGATATCGAGGATCTTCATCTCGTCACCTACGCGCTTCGCAAACTCACCCGGGCCGGGCTGGTCGCGACCGAGCGCGCGGGCAAGGAACGGCACGTCCGCGCCACCACGGCGGGTCGGGAATTCTGCGCGCGCTATGGCGCGATCCGCGAGCGGCTGCTGGTCGCGGGGTTTGCCGGAACCCTGCCGGAAGCCGCGCTTTCCGACCTCGCGGCCCTGTTGCGCACGCTTTCCGGCCATTACAATCAGGCCGCGAGAGCCGCGGCGACCCTTTGAAAAGGCAGGAGAGCGTCATTTCCGCGATCTCGGAACATCCGCCCGGAACCGGGCTTTTTGCCTTTTTCCGCACCATGACGCGGCCCGAGCGGGACACGTTCGTCGCCTGTGCCGCCGGCTGGGCGCTCGATGGGATGGATTTCATGATCTATCCCCTGGTGCTCGGCACCATCATGCAGGTTTGGCACGTCGCCGCCGGCCGCGCCGGGCTCGCCGCCACCGTCACCTTGCTCGCCTCCGCCGTGGGCGGCTGGCTCGCGGGGTTTCTTTCGGATCGCGTGGGCCGGGTGCGAACGCTGCAACTCACCATTTTGTGGTTTTCGCTGTTCAGCCTGCTATGTGCGTTTGCGCAGAATTTCAATCAGCTGCTGGTGCTGCGCACGCTGCTCGGTTTCGGGTTTGGCGGCGAATGGGCGGTCGGCGCGGTGCTGATGGGCGAGGTCATCCGCCCGGCCTTTCGTGGCCGCGCCGTGGGCTCGGTGCAGTCCGGCTGGGCGTTGGGCTGGGGCGGCGCGGTGCTGGCCCAGGCGATCCTCTTTTCTGTTCTGCCACCCGCGCTCGCGTGGCGGGCGATGTTTGCCGTCGGTGTGCTGCCAGCGCTTCTCGTGCTCTATATCCGCCGGCACGTCGCCGAGCCGGAACTCGCCGTGCAAAGCCGCGCGCGACGTGTCGCCGCGCACGGCCATCCCTCGCTCTGGCGGATTTTCGCCCCCGACATCCTGCGCACCACGCTGCTCGCCTCGCTCGCCTCGGCCGGCGCGCAAGGCGGCTATTACGCCGTCACCACCTGGCTGCCGACTTTCCTCAAAACCGCGCGTGGCCTCACGGTGATCGGCTCGACCGGCTATCTCGCCTTCCTCATCGCCGGCAGTTTCGCGGGCTATCTCGCCGGCGCCTGGCTCGCCGACCGGCTTGGCCGGCGCGCGCTCTTTCTCATCTTCTCGGCCGGCGCCAGCGTCATCGTCATCGCCTATACCGAACTGCCGATCCCCAACGCCGCGATGCTGGTGCTCGGCTTTCCGCTCGGCTTCTTCGCCTCGGGTTATTTCTCCGGCCTCGGGCCGTTCCTCACCGAGCTTTTCCCGACCTCGATGCGCGGCTCGGGGCAGGGGTTCTGCTATAATTTTGGCCGCGGCATCGGCGCGCTGTTCCCCACCCTGGTCGGCTACCTCGCCGCCCTCATCCCGCTCGCCAGCGCCATCGCGGCCTTCGCCGTCACCGCCTATGCGATGTTTTTTCTCGCCGCCTACGCCCTGCCCGAAACCCGCGGCCGACCGCTCGACGACCGCTGAACGGCACTTATCCCCACCCCCGACGAAAGTCGCCGTGGCGCTGCGGCAACTGACAAAAATCGAAATTCATCAATGCAATAAATTTATGATTTACTTTCATTTCAGAACTTTAGCGGCCCGCTTCCCACAGCTTTATCCACAGCGCGGGAGTGGCGCCTCATCCCAGGCTTTCTGGATTTCGGCGAGCAATATCTCGCGCTTGAGGCCGGCTTGCAGCGGCGGGCAGATCACCAGATGGATCGGCCCCGGCACGCGGCGGAAAGCGCGGCGGCCCCAGCGCAGCCCCGAATCGGTCGCTACCGGAATGACCGGCAGCCGCGCTTGCGCCGCCATCGCCGCGACGCCGGGCTGCAACGCCCGGCGCTCTCCCGGAAGCGTCCGCGTACCTTCGGGGAAAATGACGATTTGCCGCCCTTCGGCGACCGCGCGCGCGGTATCACGCAGCAGATTGCGCAAGGCGCCCGCTCCGGCGCCACGATCCACCAAAATCATCCCAGCCAGCGGCGTAAGCGGCCCGAACAGCGGAATTTTCACCAATTCGCGCTTCATCACATAGGTTGGACGTGGCAGCAAGGTAAGCCAGACCAGCGTGTCATAGGCCGATTGATGCTGCGAGGCGAGCAGTGCCGCGCCTTGGGGGGGTAAATGCTCGGCCCCGCTCACCACCGGATAGATGCCGCAGATCCGGCGCAACCCGGCGAGCAGCAGGCCGGCCCAGAACTGCGCATAGGCGAGCGCGCGATGAGGGGCGAACCAGCGGATGGCAAAGCCGCCGATGCCGAGGACGGAGGTGAGCGCCACGAGATAGAGATTGAAGAGGAGAGAGCGGAGAAAAATCATTTTTCCTCCAGGGGAGGGGGCAGAATTCCGGTAACCCCCGCGGCCGCGACGAGGTATTTGCTGTATTCGACCGAGAGCAGCCGCAGAGTTGCGGGCTGCCATGGCGTGCGCATGGCGGGCGGCAGCACGGTTGCGGGGTAGAGCGCGACATTGGGAAGCGCGCGGGCGAATTCCACCTCGGCGCGCGGCATGTGGTAGGTCGCGGTGACCAGGATCAATGAGCGGAAATGATGTTGCCGGATCCAGCGCGCCGCCTCGAATGCGTTGCCCCGCGTCGAGGCGGCCGCGTGGCCAAGCGTCACCCGCCCCTCCAGGAGCGCGGGCGCCAGCCCCGCATGGTGGGCAAGTTCGGCGAGATCGAGCCGGGCCGCGACGCCGGAGACCAACAATTGTCCAGCGCGATCAGCGGCGAGCAGGCGCAGCCCCGCAGTGATCCGATCGGCCCCCCCGGTCAGCACCACGATCGCATCCGCCCGCGGTGGCGGCGGCGCGAGATGGCGGGCGCGAACGGCAAAAACCACAAAGCCGGCGAGCCAGGCTGCCGCGAGAGCCCCCGTCACCCCCCACGCGAGCCGACGTAATTCACGGCTCACGGCAGGCTGCGGAGCCATTGCCGAACAGTGCTCTGTGTGGTGAGCCAGCCGATCGCCGCCGCCGCCACCGGCAATGCCGGCAAGGCGAGCCACATCGATTGCGGCAGCGCCAGGAAACCCGCGAGCAGTGTCGCGGGCGCACCGATCGTCTCGGGGCTCCCCGCCGAGATCGCGCCGGCCGCAAAGGGGGCGGCGAGGTCGGCGAGGATGACCAACACCGGCAGCGCCAGCAGCGCGCCGTAAACCCCACCGAGCCCGGCCAGCAGCGTCGTCCGCGCGGCGAAACGGGCGGCGATATAGCCATCGCTTGCGCCCAGGCCGTGGATGATTTCGAGCGCCTCGCGCCGTGCCGAAAGCCCGGCGCGCGTTGCCACCGCCACGACCAGCGCGGCCAGCGCGCCGACGACGCCGAGCGCCAGGGCCGCGCAAGCCTCGAGACTGCGGGCGAGAGTGCTGAGCCGGGCCAGCCAGGGGCCGTGATCCTCGATCACGATACCCGCGGCAAGGCGCGCGAGTTGCGCCGAATCGGCCGCGCCCAGCGCCATCCCCGGCGCGAGGCGCAGGGCGATCACCCCCGGCACGGCGATGCCGAGGGCGGCGGGCGTAGTGCCGAGCCAGGGGCGAAGCAGGGCATCGATCTCTGTTTCCCCGAGCCGGCGGGCAGCAATCACGCCGGGGGTTTTCTTTAGCGTCGCCAGCACCGCCGCGGCGCGGGGCAAGCCATCGGATGTGGCAGGCGCCTCGGGATTGGGCACCTCTACGGTGAGGCTGGCGCCCGCCCCCTCCTGCCAGTGCCGCGCCAGGGATGCCGCCGCCAGCATTCCGGCGATGGCAAGCGCGGCAAGAAACGCCATTGCCGCCACCAGGAAGGGCAACAGGCGCTGGGCGAAGGCGCGTTTCAGACCGAGTTCGTCCAGCCCGGCCCGGCGCGGCGCGGCGCGGCGCCTAACCATCCGCCACCAGCCGCCCCGCTTCGAGCCGGAGCGCCGGTGCCGGATAGCGCGCCACCAGCGCCTCGTTATGGGACGCGACCACGATGCTGGTGCCCAGCCGGTTAAGTTCGGCGAGCAATTGCATCAGCCGCTCCGCCTGCGCGTCGTCGAGATTGCCGGTCGGCTCGTCGGCGAGGATCAGGCGCGGGCGATTGATCACCGCCCGCGCGATCGCCACCCGCTGCTGCTCGCCACCCGAGAGCATCGCCGGGAGCGTCTCAAGGCGCTCGGCGAGCCCCACCCAGCGCAGCATTTCCACGACATCGGCGCGAATCTGTCCCTCCGGCCGCCCGGCAAGGCGCAGCGGCAAGGCGACATTGTCGAAGGCCGAAAGATAGCCGAGCAGGCGGAAATCCTGGAACACGACGCCAATCTGCCGGCGCAGCAGGGCGCGTTCGTGGCGCGAGGTCGATGCGAGGCGCGTGCCGAGAATGATCGCCTCGCCCTGGCTCGGCCGGGCGGCAAGATAGAGCAGGCGGAGCAGGCTGGTCTTGCCTGCCCCGGAGGCGCCGAGCAGCCAGCGGAAGCCACCCGCGGGGATCGCGAAGGAAATATCCTGCAGCACCGCCGCTCGGCTCGCGCCGGCGCCGGACCCCACGCCCGGATAGGAGAATCCCACGCTCTGGAAGCTGATCATCTTCCCTCGCTTTTCGCTCCGCCTTGTGCCAACTCGGCGCTAATGGCGCAAACTCGGCTTGCCCTCCCCATGCACCATTGCCGGCCCGCAACGCTTCGCCCAGAAACGCTTTGCCCAGAAACGCTTTGCCCAGAATCGCGCTGTGAGGAGAGTCGATGCACATCACCTGCCCCGCCTGCGCCGCCACCTACGAAATCCCCGAGACCCTGCTGCGCCCCGGGCGGCGTGTCCGCTGCGCCCAATGTGGCGAGGAATGGATCCCGCTCGGCGCAGCGCCCGAGGCCATGCCGGACCAGACGGCGATCGCCGCGCCGCCGCAGCCCGCCGAAAAGCCTCCGTCCCTCGACCCACCGCGCCCGGCGGCATCCGAGCGCTCCCCCCGCGCCCCGGCAAGCAGCCAGCCGGAGCGCCACCCCAGAACCCATCCCAGCTTATGGCTGGGCTGGGCGGCGAGCGTCGCGATCGTGGCCTTCGCGCTGTGGGGGGGGGTGTACTATCGCGCCTCGGTCATGGCCGCCTGGCCGCCGAGCGAACGCCTCTATGCCGCCCTCGGCCTCGCGCCCGGGTCGCGCTGAGAGTTTGAAAAAGAATGCCCTCTTGCCGGGAAATTGACAGAAAAATACCCAATATTTCCAGCTACGGGATTCACGCATTTGGCTGAGCTGCGATGATGAAGCCTGTGGCCATGGCAGCGAAGCGTGCCCATCCTGCGCGCATGGTTTTGGGTCCTGGCGGCTTGTAGTAGCAATTCCATCCGCCGAGGCGGGCGATGATCCAGGCGAGCCAGGCGAGGGATTGCGGTGGATGGGGGTTTTTCTGTCGCGCGGTTTTGCCTTC
>Ga0078972_1004089_pt1 | contig 41365 bp, 41 predicted proteins | sample YelNatPaOPGAMG01_FD_67568 | JGI IMG/M metagenome (GOLD analysis project Ga0078972, IMG submission 67568) | Hot spring thermophilic microbial communities from Obsidian Pool, Yellowstone National Park, USA - OP-RAMG-01 (SPADES assembly) (version 2) | ecosystem: Environmental > Aquatic > Thermal...
CTGGAGCGTGGGGCGACTTCATCTGGTGGTACCCAGGCGGCTTCCGTGTGGGGGAAAACAGCGATTGTGGCTTGGTGGATCCGGACAATGCCCCGCGCCCCGTTGCATGGGTAGCTCGGGAATTCGCGCCGAAGTTTCGCGCGAGTGATCACTTCGCGGCGGACCGGCAGCTTCTTTTCAGACCCGAGCAAAATGTGGGCGGATGGGTTGGAGAATTCCGGCGTTTGCGCGACGAATACGCTTCTGTCGTTGCTGCCGGGCACCGCGTGGACGTAACCACTGCCGGGGCCGGGATGACGTCTGCCGATTGCCCCTTGATAGATCCTGCAGGCCGTCAATGGAAGGGCACGGGGCCGCTAAGGTATCTAGACGGCATCTTTGAGCGCATCCGGATTCGCGCCGGTAGGGAACCCTGGCAAAGCGTGGCGCTCCCTACGGCTCCCGAACCGGTAAGGATTGTAGTTCGGGGTTCTGGTCCCCTCGAACTAGAGGTTTCCGCAGGCAACATTGCCGAAGCCAGATGGCTAGCACATGCCGGCAAAGGAACCAACAGCGGGTGTGTAGCACTGAAGGTGTCCGGTGATCTTCAGGCTCGTGCCCTGCTCGTGCGGGATACCGTGTTCCAAGGCAGCGGTTTCTTCGGCCCGGTGAAGCTTGCGACCCAGCCTTCGGGAGCCCAACTGCACCTGAGATTGCAGTTGATTGCCACGAACCGGGCCACGTTCGGGGAGATTGTGGATTTGATTGTGGTAAGGGAGTAAGTACGCTGCATGGCCGGTCCCACGGATCGGCCAAATCTGCCATAGCGGTGAAGCCCCGGCGCTGTGGGGCTCGTTAGTCTCAGTCGCATGCGGATGCCGGAGCGCAAAGCCATGGGAGCGTCAAAGTCTGGCTCCAGGAGATCGGGGAAGCGCCAAGGAACCAGGCGCCAGTTGGTGCACGGTCATCAGTTCCGGTGGGTAGGGGCGCAGGAATGTAGCGGCTTCTTCCGGCGGCACTCCTGCGGTGTCCAGCCAGGCATGTTCATCCCCAGGGAAAAGGATTACGGGCATCCGGTCATGAACCTGGGCAACCAGCTCGTTAGCAGGGCATGTGATCACCGTGAAGGTTTGGAGCGGATTTTCATCTCCCGGTGGCTGCCACACCTCCCACAGTCCCGCGAAGGCGAAGATGCCGCCGTCTGCAAGCGTGTATTGCATGGGCGCCTTTCTTCCATCTTCAAGGGTGCGCCATTCGTAGAAACCATTCGCAGGGACCAGGCACCTCCGGCTGCGGAAGGCGCGGCGAAATGCCGGTTTTTGGGCGACGCTCTCCGCGCGCGCGTTGAACATCCGACTCCCAACGCGTAAATCATCGGCCCATGCCGGCACGAGCCCCCATCGGGCGCTTGTAAGCACCTTCGGCATCGTGTTCAGGATCACGGGGGCATTGTGAGTTGGCGCGATGTTCGTACTGGGCGTCCATTCCAAGTCCACTCGTTCCAGTTGGAACCGCTCCATGAGGGCAGGGGGTGGGGTGGTAAGGTAATATCTTCCACACATGAGCGTCTCTGCAGAGTGTCTCTCTGAGTGCGTGTTACTTTCATTATAGCGGAGACGGAGAGTGAACTTGGGGTCTAGGAGTGCCCCGTGTTTTCAGAAAGGATCGCCCAGATGGAATACCGATCCCTCGGCCGCACAGGCATGCAGGTGAGTGCTCTCTGTTTGGGGTGCATGAACTTCGGATGGGGTACGGATGAGGATGCGAGCATCCGCATCATCCACGCGGCGCTGGACGCCGGCATCAATTTTCTGGACACCGCCAACGTGTACGGGCGCGGGGCCAGCGAGGAGATCACCGGTAAGGCGCTCGCAGTAGCGGGAAAGCGCGATCGCGTGGTACTGGCTACGAAAGTGCATGCGCGCATGGCGGACGATGATCCCAATGCGTGGGGCAACCATCGCTACACCATTATGAGAGAGTGCGAGGCCTCCCTTCGCCGCTTAAGAACCGATCACATTGACCTTTATCAGATCCACCGACCGCAACCCTCAGTACCTATTGATGAGACGTTGCGCGCGTTGGATGACCTAATCCGAGCCGGCAAGGTGCGCTATATCGGCACGTCCACATTTGCCGCGTGGCAGCTCGTGGAGAGCCTATGGGTGGCCAAAGAGCTTGGCCTCAACCGCTTCGTCTGCGAGCAACCTCCGTACAACCTCCTAGATCGGCGCATCGAAAGGGAACTTATTCCCATGTGCCGCACCTATGGATTTGGGGTGATCCCCTGGTCACCATTGGCAGGCGGATTGTTGACAGGAAAGTACCGCCGTGGTGAGGGTGGGCCTCCGGGATCCCGGTATGAGAAAGGTGCGCCGGAAACGCGGGCAACGGCGCGTGCATTCGATGTGATCGAGCATCTGGTAGAGATGGCTTCTGAGAAAGGCTGCACCCCTGCGCAACTTGCCTTGGCGTGGTGCCTCCAACAGCCGGGCGTCACGAGCCCGATTATCGGCCCGTCGCGCCTGGATCAATTGACAGACAACCTCAATGCGCTGGATGTAGAGGTAACCGAGGAAGATCGCAAGCGCATAGACCAGTTTACGGAGCCAGGCGGTGTCGTAGGGGCGTATTATGAAGCGGACTTCGGTCCCAATACCCGCTGGATGTGAAGCCCTTTGGGGATCGTTAGAGGCGGGTAGAACGGGTATTCTGGAAACGGGTTAAATAACGTCAACCTTAGGAAACTGCTCTGGGTATGCAACCTTACGCTGCGGAAAACGTCTTACATCACAAGGATCAGAGGGAAATGGCTGTCCAACGTTTGTCCGAAGGTCACACCGATGAGCCCACGGGCTCGTCGGTATTGCGTCACTCCGCCTTTGGCGCAGGATGGTTAGCCAAACGCGGATCATCTTTTGAAGAAGCCCAAAGTGCCGGGCGTAAACTCGCCATGCGCCGCACAGGTTGGTGCAATTGGCGCTTCTGCTCCGCTTACCTGGCGGTGATCGGTTTGTTCTTGTTTACGGTTGGTCCTTGCCTGGCTGCGGGGCCTGCCGCAGTGCTGCCCCCGGCCTCTGCCGTACCGGGTTGGAAAATGCTTGGCAAGCCCAGGCTTTACAATCGGGACAATCTCTATCAGCTTATTGATGGCGGGGCCGAGGCTGTGAACCAATATGCATTTACCCAATGCGCGCATGGAGAGTACGCCCCGGCTAAAGCGAACCAACCCTCCCTTACAATAGATGTGTACGATATGACAGACCCGTTGAACAGCTTCGGGTTGTTCGGGTTTGATCGGCAGAGTGGTGCACCCGTGCACATTGGGGTGGAAGGAGTTCGCATCGGCACTACCGGGCTGGACTTTTGGAAAGGCCGCTACGTAGTGCGCATGGCGATTGTGGAGCGTACACCCACGGCGGCTACCCGCGCTGCGATGGAGAAGTTCGCCAAGGCGGCAGCAGCGCGCATTCCGGCCGCCGGAGGGATGCCTGCCCTCATCAAGGCGTTGCCACCGGGCTATCAGCCGCGGAGCGAAAAGTATACGCTGCGCAACGCTGCCGGCCAGTCGTTCCTGTCGAATGCGGTGAGTGCTCGGTATCCCAGCTTAGGAATGGGCGCGGAACTCTTCATTGCCCAGTACCCAACACCTGCTGCTGCCGCCCGCGCCCTCAACGAATGGAGGGCACGTGAAAAAACGGGTACCGGGCTTGCCTCCGTGGCAGGGATTGGAAATGGGGGCTTCTCTGTGCAGGACCGCTTCATGAAGCAGATCGTGGCCGTACAAAAAGGACGGTACCTCGTGTTTGTAGTGCGGGCTAAGGATGCGGCAAAGGCCAAGGAGCTGGTGAAGCGAGCCGCAGCTAAGGTGTAGCCCGCGAGGAGGGCGACGGATGACTGAAGACAGAGGCAAATTGACCCGGCGCAAGTTTCTGGAGATCGCCGGGGGTACGGTGCTTGTGGGCGGTATTTATGGGCTGAGCTTTGTAGACGAGAATGCCATTGCGAAGCCCAACATTCGGCCCCCGGTGAAGCCCACGGAGAATGATCTGGTTGTTGTTGAGGGGAACCCCCAAACGTACGGGGATATCACCGAGCGGGCGATCAACGAATTCGGGGGCATCGAGAAGTTCGTGCGGAAGGGAGACCGCGTGGTACTCAGCCCAAACATGGGGTGGATGCGTACTCCGGACCAGGCTGCAGCGACCCATCCCGCCGTGTTGCGCCGAGTAGTAGAACTTTGCCAGCGTGCCGGGGCATCCAAAATAACGTGTGTGGATTACACCTTAGACGACTGGAAGCTCGCCTTCCAGATTTGTGGTGCCGAGGATGCCGTGAAGGGTACGAAGGCCACCCTCCTTTCACCCACCGAAGTGGAGATGTATCGTGATGTGGATATCCCGTCTGCAGTGCCCACCAAGACGGTAGATGGAGCTGAGTATGACTCGGTTCATGCCGAGAACCGCATCTATCAGAAGTTGCCCAAAGAGATTCTAGATTGCGATTCCTTCATCTGCATCCCCGTTGTGAAGGATCACGAAGCTGCCACCATCACCATTAGCATGAAGAAGTTGATGGGCAATATCTGGAACCGCAAGGACTATCACCGCTACGGTCTGCATGAGTGTATCGCGGAACTAAACATGTACCTGCGGCCCACGCTCATCGTTGCGGATGCTACCCGAGCCCTCCAAACACGTGGACCCAAGGGACCCGGTGAGGTTACTACGCCCAACAAGGTGGTCGTTGGAATAGACCCGGTGGCCGTGGACAGCTACTGTACGCGCTTCCTTACGGTGAAGGGGGTCACCCCAGATCAGGTGAACCATCTGGTGATTGCCAATCGTTTGGGGCGTGGTGAGATAGATTGTGACAAACTCAAAATCAAGGAGATTGCCGGGCCCCAGGGGGCATAGGGTATTGGCGCTCATCGCTAGAGTTCGGTCATACTGTGAACGCATGCGCGCCTCCTATGCGCCCCAGCCGAGCACAAATCGGTTGCTTTGCCTGGCTCTGACCACGATAGAGGAGTAGTCCAGTGGCTGTAGATACAAAGAGCATCCCCCCTAGCGCGGTGACTAAGCGGCCGTTCACTGCTGAAGAGAAGCGGCGGATGGTGGAAGCACCGGGCAACGTAGCGGCCCACAGGATTGTTGCCATTCGGCGGGGAGTTCAAATTACCACCTTCAGCCTATTTGTGCTGTTCTTCTTCCTCACTACTGTAACATCCCAGCACCTTTGGTGGATCCCCAAGAACTTCTTTATGCTCTTGGACTTCCTCAATACTCTTAAGAACGGCATCGCATCACATCACGTGGCGGTGTACGCCTTGGGTCCAGGGGTCCTCATCCTGCTGCTTACGCTATGGGGCGGCCGTATCTTCTGCGGTTGGATCTGTCCGCTTGGCACCACCATAGATATCGCAGATCGCCTGCTCTACCGCAAGGGGCGGCTCTTTTATAATCGGAAGCGGTCCGAGACGCGGCGTTTTCGCAATTGGAAGTACATCTACCTGCTGGTGGGTCTCGGCGCGATTGCCTATGGCGTGGACGTGCTCACCTTTGGTGATCCCCTTTCTCTCATCACGCGAACCTTCACCTTCTGCTTCTATGCACCCATCGCATACATTTGGAACGGCATCCTGAATGCAGCGGACCAACTCCATCTAGGCAAGGGGCTCTATCACCTTACGGGCCTGGAACTTGAGAATCTGCACCTTAGCCACGCAGTCTACTTTAATGGCCTGCCCGTTCTGATGATCTTCATCGGGATTTTGGCCCTTTCGGCGTACCAAGAGCGCTTCTGGTGCCGCAACCTATGTCCCTATGGAGGCTTGCTCGCGCTGATTTCACGCGTGTCCTGGCTGCGCCACTACATCCGCATGGATGGATGCATCCACTGCAAGAAGTGCGAGATACAGAGCCGCATGGGCAGCTACGAGAACCTGGACCGTAATGCTAAGGGTCCCGTGCAGCATTCGATTAGTGAGTGCATCCAGTGCTTCCGCTGTGAGACGATTTGTCCTACGGACGTGATCCAGATCCAAGCGCGGGTTCCTGCGGCGATTAAGGAGCGTCTGATGCCGTCGGCGAAGGGAACGGTGCCTCGGCCGGAGGAACAGACTTCCATAGATTTAGGGCGGCGAAGGGTCATCGCGGCCGTGGGGTCGGGGTTGTTGTTGGGCGCTACGGCGAAGGCCGGTGCGGATAACTATCAGGGGCGGATGCGTCGGTACCCCAAGAACAACAAAGCCATGCGCCCACCTGGAGCTCTACCGGAACAGGAATTCCTTTCTGCATGTACACGCTGCGCGGAATGCATGAAGGTATGCCCTACCAACGCTTTGCAGCCGGCCTTCCTTGAGACCGGCCTGGAAGGGATTTGGACGCCCATCCTTGTCCCCAGCATCGGGCCGTGCGCCGAGAAGTGTACTGCTTGCGGGGATGTGTGTCCTACGCATGCCATCCGTCCCTTCACGTGGCAGGACAAGCGGTACAAGATCAAGATGGGGCTGGCGAACGTCAATCGCAGCACCTGTATCGCGTGGAATGGCGGCAGAGACTGTGTGGTGTGCGCCGAGGTATGCCCCTATTCGGCAGTCGTGTTTCGGGACACGTGGGACGACACCCTTCAGAAGGATCCGTCTCGGCCTATTACCGATCCCGGCAACAAGGGGCGGATGAAGCGCGTGCCCACCGTGGATGAGAAGCTCTGCACCGGTTGCGGCATCTGCGAATACCATTGCCCCGTTCTGCCCGACCATGCGATCGTGGTGTATACCTTCCAAGAGGATCGTGAGTTTAAAGAGCCTAAGGAAACTCCGCTGGATGGCTTTTTCCGCAAGAACTGGGATACGCGAAAGGATGCAGGGAAGGATCTGGAGTACGCGAAGACGAAAGAAGAATTCAAAAAGCGCATGGATATTATGGGGCCCGGTGCGCCGGCTACGCCCGGCTCCGGCCAAAGCTAGGTGTTCCGTTATCGCGCTGTAAGGAGGCAGCGAAACTATGGCAGATGCTGATCGTTGGTTAGTTGATGGCGTGGAGGGCCAGCGCAATCTAAGTCGCCGGGAATTTGTGCGGCGCCTATCTGCTGCGGTGGCCGGAGGAGGATTGGTTACCGCGGCATTTGCGGGATGCACGCTCACGCGGTCCCAGCGCGCGGAGGCCGCGGAAGCAATGGTAGCCGCTGCGGGCAAGCTCCCCAAACGGCGCTTCGGCACGCGGATGGGGAACATGCGCGTTACGCCGGTGGCGATCTGCCAAGATTGGCCGCCGGAGCTGTACGCGCCGGCCTTGGCTCTCGGCATTAACTACGTTCACAAAGCCGGATACTGGAGCGAGCTTCCGGAAGAGTTCAAAAAGCTGCCACGTGAAAGCTACATCACGGATATCACCGTGGACTCAACGCCCAACAATCCCGATGACGAGGAGGGGGCGTACCGCCAGGTAACCGAGTCGCTTAAGCGCAACGGCTTGGGTTATTACGATATCTTCAAAGCCCATTTCGGCTGGAAATCCGTCGCCGATATGCGGGAGAAGCGCGGGACGTATCGTGCGTTCCAGCGCCTGAAGAAGGAAGGCAAGGTGAAATACTTCGGGGTAAGCCAGCATAACTGGGTGCCCTACCCCGAAATCATAGCGGCCCAGATAGACGAAGGGCTCATAGACACCATGCAGGTCTTCTATTCTTACGCGACGGATCCGGCTACGGAGGAAGTGTTCGCAAAGGCGCACAAGGCGGGCATCGGGATGATGGCCATGAAGATCTGGTCGGGCGGAAATGGCAAGATGCGAAACGACCCGCAGATGCAGGCACAGATGAAAGCTCCCGGGATGCCGGGTCGGGCCTTGATCCGTCACGCGCTATGGGTGAAGGGGCCAGATGGCAAGCCCATCTTCGACATTGTGGTTACAAACACGCGCAATATGGATCAGTTCGAGGAGAATGTCGCCGGAGTGGGCGAGCGCATTTCTCAGGTAGATGGATTTATGCTTGGCACATGACGGGAAATCGGCCAAGGTTGCATTGGTATCCGGCGCCCCAGGACTGGGCCGGCTTTGGATTGCCATTGGCGCATCCTGACGACGTATGCGTCCAGACGGATTGGACGGTAGAACTAGCCTTAGAACTGCTGCATGAAGCCAGGCGGAGGCACCACGCGGAATTCGGCGAAGTGCTTCACTGGGCCCACATGCTCAAGGCGTTGCAGGGGGAGGATGGCCTATGGCCTGAATGCATCGAGGGCAAAACATGCCATGCCGTTGGCGGGGCCCGAACTCGCACCCCGGAACGATTGTTCCGAACTATTCGGGAATTGATGACCACTAGCGAGTTTGACACAGTGATCGCGCGATCAAAAGGAGAAGGAGAAAGCTATGGGATCTAAGACGGAAACGACTACGCGTAACCCCCGACCGCTTAGCCGGCGCGAATTCGTGCGGATCCTCTCGGCGACGGCCGCCAGCGGGGGCATGATCTCGGCAGCGCTTTCGGGGTACCTCCTGACCCCGTCTCAACGGGCAGAGGCTGCCGAGGCCATCCTAGACAAGATCGGCAAATTGCCGAAGCGGCGCCTTGGTTCCAGGATGGGGCACATGGAAGTGTCGCGCATCGTGTATTGCCAGGACAACAATCCCGAGATGATCGGCCCGTGCCTCGCCGCAGGGATGAACTTTATCCACAAGGCTTCGTATTGGCCGAACCGGGATGCCGTCCCTGCCGAACTTAAGCGCCTACCTCGTGAGAGCTACTACACGGATATCACCGTGGACAACACATCCCCGGGACACAATCCCGACAATTACGATGAGGCGTACAATCAAGTAATCGAGCAGTTGGATCGTACGGGCTTCAAGTACTTCGATATCTTCCGGGCACACTATGGATGGCACACGCTGGCAAGCTTCAACAAAGGCAAGAATGCGTCTTACGAAGCCTTTAAGCGCTTGAAGCGTGAAGGCAAGGTGCGCTACTTCGGAGTGAGTCAGCACGCCGGTCCCCGGGAGAACTACGAGCGCTACGCTACGATGATCCAAGCTCAGATTGAGTCCGGCGTGATCGATTCCATGCAACTTTGGATCAGCTATACTTCCACGCCGGACGAGTTGGAAGCCTTCGAAAAAGCGCACAAAGCAGGCATCGGCATCACCGCAATGAAGACGATTGCCCAGGGGTACGGCAAGATGCGTGGGGATGCAGAACGCCAGGCTGAGCTCAAGGCTGCGGGTATGCCAGGGCGCGCTTGCATCCGATATGTGCTGCTTGGTCTCAAGGGCTCCGACGGTAAGCCCTACGTGGATTGCTGCGTGAGCTCCCTTAGGAATTTCCAGCAGCTCGAAGAGAACTTGGGTGCCGTGGCCGATCGCGCCGCAGCGCTCGATGGTCTTGAGGTGACGGCATAGCGTCGTAGTGGCGCCGGTGCGGCATTGTTGCCAGCCTCCGCGGCTTCTCTAGAGTGAGGAGACGCAGGAGGCTGGCCCAGTTTTCGGGCGCAGGAGGCTTGATGGCCGAGCATCGTGCAATGCTGGGGCATCCGACGCAGTGCGGGGCGGCGACGATCCTGTTTGTGAAGGCTGGGACGTGTGGATCTCGCCCGGCCGATGGGTGCAGGGGTAGCAATGCGAACAAAAGTGGCGGTAGAACGTCTATAGCGTCGGAATGAACCGGCCCGGCGCCGCAGAGAGTAACAGGATCCGCCGTGGAAGGGCATTCCCACAAGTTGGGTTGGCAGGATAGGGGGATGCAAAGGTGATTGCCGTGACAGATGCGGACCGCTCCCTCGTGCTTCGGTGCCAGGCGAACGATGCCCAGGCCTTTAACGAGATCGTAGCGCGCTACAAGAACCGCGTATTCAATTACATCTGCCGAATGGTCGGGCCTGGTCCAGATGCGGAAGATCTGGCACAAGACACCTTCGTGCGAGCATACCTGAGCATCGGATCCTTCGAGAGCAGAGCCACGCTCAACACCTGGCTCTTCCGCATTGCCACCAATCTGTGCATAGATTATCTGAGGCGATCGAGCCGGGCGAAGTTCCGTTCCCTCTCGCGACACGAAGATGAGGACGGCGAGGCGAACGACGAGGATTGGAGCATTCCGGATAATAGGTTCGAACCCCAACAGTTGTTCTTGGCCAAGGAGCTGGAACGAGAACTCAACCGGGCACTCATGGAATTGCCAGACAAACTACGCACTGTTGTGATACTGTTCGATATCGAGGGCGTTCCCTATGAAGATATAGCGCGTATCTTGAATTGCCCACTAGGTACGGTGAAGTCGCGCCTGTTCTCGGCGCGCATGGCACTGCGTAAGCGCCTTCAGCCGTACGTGAATGGCTCGTTGGAAGGCCCTGGCTATTCGAGAGATCGAGGCTAAGAATGAAGCGCACTATGAATTGCCAACGCACCCAGTCCCTACTATCCGAATACGTAAACAACACACTGCCGGGATACGACGCCATCGGTGTGCAGGAACATTTGGATGTGTGCAACGAGTGCGCGCGCGTCTACCACGAATTGCGACGCACCGTGGATCTTCTCTCCCGGGCGCCTCGTTACGACGTGCCGGACACGTTCGGGGCCGAGCTTTGGGATCGCCTGCAAAAGGTATGTCCGAGGCGTAGTCTTTGGGCACGACTTGGCGCTTTTGCGACTGCCGTTTGGTACATTCCGCGATGGTCCCTGGGATTGGCGGGTGCAGTTTTGTGCGTATTGGTTGCGTGCTACGTGGGAATTCCATCTGCCGACCATTCCGGCCCTCCCTCTGATGCCGGGGTTGAGGCGGCTATGGTGCGGGATGCCTTCCGCCAAAACGTAGCCATATCTGCGGCGGATCCCTTTGGAGACCTGGCGGCAGCAAATCTCACGGCACATGCGTCCAATTCCGAATCCGACGCGCGACCCTCCGTAGAGTAGCCGGAGCCCATGCCATGCCGGTCCAACGTGCATACACAACTCGTGCCGTGTGGCGATCAAGATCCTACGAGGCATGTGGGCCTATTTCCGTCGCTGAGCATGCGCCGGCGATTCCAACAGAGCCAGCAAAGGTTCAGCAGAAAGACTCGGCTCACCAGTGCGGATCGAGGACGGGAGGGTGGGCAGGCGGAGCGGTGATCCTGCTCTCCACCCTCGGGGCACTGATCCCTGGGTGGGCATGGGGTCAAGTGCCGAAGAGTGTCCATCGTTTGCTCGGCGCTCCGGTGCGACCCGCCATTCGCAGGCTTGTGAAGCAAATGAAGCCGCGCCCTAACCTTCAAGTAGACGCGGAAGCGCGGCGGTTGGTACTTCTCTATCTGCGCCGGGGCATCCGTCAGCCGTACACAGGCGAAGAAATCACCCGTCTCCTCCAGGGCAGAGTGGTGGAAAGCCGACAGACCGTAACGTATGGCGGGCCTGGTCGCGTTCGCATGGAATACATCAGCCCACCCTCCATGAAGGGTGAGATCCTCCTGGTTACAGGAGGGCGCATTTACCAATACCGGCCCTACCGCGGAGAGATCCTGGATGGTGTAGCTTCTTATGGGGAACTGGCGGAGCGTGTCAAAGAGATTGCTGAAGGCCTGCGGTCAGGGAGGATCTCCGCACGTGTCGTGGGCGATGAGTTGGTGGCGGGGATTTGGACGACCATCGTCGAGATACATTCGGTGCGCGGCAACGAATGGTTCCTCCGCTTTTGGATTGATCCCAAAACCGGCGTCCGCCTTAGATTCATGCGTTTAGATGCCCAGGGGCGGGCGGTTGCGGAGACCACCTTTGCGTCCATAACCTATCTGCAGGCCGCCGATCCGCACCTTTTCAGCCCGGCGAGTTTGCCCTCGGTTCCTCATGTGCCGCGCCTGCCCAACACGCCTCCTCTCCCTACAGTAGAGGCGGCCCAGGCGCAGGTGGCGTACGCGATTCGCGTTCCCGTACTCCCGGGAGGTTATCACCTGAGTGGCGTTTGGGTAGTTCCGGATCCGTTCGGGCGCAAAACGACGATCTTGCGGTTCACAGACGGTGTCAATAACTTGGCCCTCTTTGAGACGCCGCTGCCACCGGGGCGGGGCCGTGCTACCGTGGCGCCAAGGATTCGCCCGCGATTGGGATTAGCACATTGGATGGCGGGCGGCCTCGCGTTTACGCTCATCGGCCACTTGGAACCTGTGGAATACCGCCAGATCGCCGACAGCTTGCGCTAACGTGCGGCGTAGGACATGCCCTCCTGCGGGCGCCGATGCTTGAACACGCCGCCGCGCGTATCCTCACGAGTGCCTTGGGCGCCCTTGGCACGGGCCACGCTAGTTCACCAGGGACTCGGATTCTGTTGCCGCGCCGGCAACGGCACCGGTACCCTTTGCATGCAGGGGTTTCCTGGCCGGGCGCCGAAACTCCTCAACGATAATCCACCGGCAGGAGTACTCAACATGAAGGAGCGGCTTGCCATTAATGGAGGGTCGCCGGCTCTACCGAATGGGCTTCCTGGTGCGGGCGGAGGGCCAGGCGTGAGCTTGATGGATGACCGGGAGGTGGTTGCCGTTGCAGAAGTCCTCCGAAGCGGAAGGCTCTTTCGTTTCATTGAAGGCAGCCACGTGCGGGCATTTGAACAGGAAGCAGCCCAATGGATAGGCGTGGAGCACGCTCTAATGGTGAACTCCGGCACAAGCGCACTCATCTGTGCCTTAATCGGTGCAGGAATCGGGCCCGGTGATGAGGTGATCGTGCCGGCCTACACGTACATTGCCACGGCAGCGGCCGTGGTGGCCGTAGGAGCCGTTCCTATTATCGCAGAGATAGACACCTCGTTGGGTCTGGATCCTGCGGACGCCGAGGCAAAGATTACGCCGTTCACTCGCGCGATCATTCCAGTCTACATGCAGGGTGTCCCGGCGCGCATCCAGGCCATCATGGATGTGGCCGCGCGGCATGGGCTCAAGGTGATCGAGGATGCCTGCCAGTGCATCGGAGGTACGTACAGGGGTAAGGTGGTAGGCACCTTTGGCGGTGCGGGCGCTTGGTCTCTCAATTTCTTCAAGGTGATCAGCGCCGGCGAAGGCGGCCTCGTTTTCACAAAGGACTACCAAGTGTACGAACGGGCCTGCTTTGCATCGGATCCTGCGCTTCCCATGTGGATGAAGGAGAACATTGCCCAGGAAGGTTGGGAAACGCAGCCCTTCTCCTTCCAATGTTATCGGCCAAGTGAAATGCTGGGGGCGGTTGCTCGGGTGCAGCTTTCGCGGTTGGAACGCATCCTAGAGCACACACGCAGCCTCAAACGGGCCTTTCTGCAGGCTTTAGAAGAGCCCCGGGGATACAGCCTTCAGCATGTGGACGATCCTGAGGGAGATTGCGGCATCAGCGCCGCCATCCTGGTGCACGATGCCGATCTGGCGGCTCGGTACGCCGAAGCCCTCACCGCAGAAGGCTTGCCTTGTGGGACCGCCCACAATGAGGGATTTCCCGACCGGCATATCTATCGGTATTGGGACTCAATCTTGCACAAGAGCGCCTTCCATCCGAACGCTAGTCCGTGGACACACCCAGCGTATCGAGGGAATGTGGAATATAGCCCCGATATGTGCCCGCGAACACTGGGTATATTGAACCGGGCTTTGCGCTTCGGCTTTAACATGCGCATGAGTGCGGAACATGCTCGCCAAATGGCTCATGCGGTGAACAAGGTGGATGCGGCGTTTGCCGCGTAGGTATGGCGGATGCTCATTGCCATCATGCGTGATGCATCCGATTGCGGTGACGCGGCAAGGGTATCATACAGGGGCATTGGCACGTTCCGCCGGGGATGAGCGTGTGCTGGGAGACGGCACCCACTTGGAAATCAAATTGGAACACGTGTCTCGCCGATTTGGAGGTCGGCGGGTCTTCAGCGACGTCTGCGCGGACGTCTGCTTCGGTGGGATCCTAGTTGTGACGGGGTGCAACGGATCCGGCAAGAGCACGTTGCTACGCATCATTGCGGGTTTGCTGACGCCCAGCTCCGGGCGGGTGCGCATGTATGTTGAAGGCGTGGAGGTGGATCATGCCACGCGGCGAGGGCTGATCGGCTACGTGGCGCCAGACTTGGCCCTCTACCCCGAGCTTACCGGTGTGGAGAACCTCGTATTCTTTGCGAAACTGCGGGGCATCCCTATGGATCGCGATCGGTTGGCAGGTCTGCTGAGCCAGGTTGGCCTAAAAGGCCGAGGGCGGGACTTTGTGGGAAACTACTCTTCGGGAATGCGGCAGCGCCTCAAATACGCCTTCGCGCTTCTCCACGAACCGGCGGTATTGTTGCTCGACGAACCTACGGCCAATCTAGACGAGGAGGGGATCGCCATGGTTCAAGACATCCTCCGCCGCCAGCGCCGCAAAGGCGCGGTCGTTTTGGCCACGAACGAGACCAGGGAACTCACCTGGGGAGACGCGGTTGTTGATCTCAGCGCTTCCTGAACCGGCGCGAAACGGAATCCATCAAGGGGGACGCGCCGATCATGGCCACGATCCTCAAGCTTCGGCGGAGGGCTCCGCGTTCAATGGGGAGCCAGGTAAAGGTGATGGCACCGGTTCGGCGTCCCAGGAATCCGGGGCGGATCCGGTGCCAAGCACCTCGCAGCCCGGCGATCGCAATGCATCCGGCGCATCCATGCCGATTGGCCGCCCGTCATGGGTAATGCAAGCGGTTGCCATGCTCGGCAAGGACCTCCGCGCCGAGTTACGGAACCGCGCAGCGGTCAATTCTGTGCTGCTTTTCTCGGTTACGGCGCTTGTGGTGGTAGGCTTTGCCACGGGATCGGCCAAGCCCAATGCCGAGGTAAAGGCTGCGCTCTTGTGGATTGTGTTGTTCTTCGCGGCGTTCTCGGGGCTTTCGCACATCTTTCTGCATGAAGAAGATGCCGGCACTGCCGGCGCCCTGCGCCTCGCCGCGCTGCCCGAAGCGGTTTTTCTGGGCAAATTGCTCTTCAACGTGCTCCTCATGCTGGGGATTGCGGTGATTGTGGCCCCCTTCTACGTAGTGCTTCTGGATGTGCAACCTTTGGTGCCGTGGGGTTATGCCATTGCAGTAGGCACAGGTTGTTTGGGTTTGGCAGTGGCTGCCACCATCGTCGCGGCGATCATTGCGAAGGCCCGCGGAAAAGGAGCCCTGTATGGCGCGCTGGGCTTCCCCATCCTCATTCCGCTCCTCTTTATGGCAGTGGATGGCAGCCGGTCATGCCTGATACCAGGCGTTCCCCTTGCGGCCCTTGTACGGGATCTTGTAGGGATGGCCTCGTTTACCGTGATGCTGGTAACCGCCTCGCTGCTTCTGTTCCCGTATGTGTGGGAGGATTGAGCCGCCACAGCCTTTGCACCGATGGATCCACGACTTGTAGGCATTCGTATGGATGCAACGTCGGTCCCACTCCATGTTGATTGGTGGCATGAATCGCCGCGCCGGGGAACGAAGTGCTCAAGTTACCGCAGTACGGTATACTAGGAACAGCGATCCCATCATCGGGCGGATGAGCGAATATTGTGGGGGCGCAGAGCGCATATGGCGCTGCGGCCGGGATGGTAGGCATGAGGGGGATATGGTGGAAACTGCTGACCGGGCTGTGGATGGCGGCCACGATCCTGGCTGCGTATCTTAAGGCGGGACCGGCGGAAGGCTTCCCTTTTCCTGATGGGGCCCGCATCATTTTCTTCCATGTACCGTGCGCCTGGTTTGCGTCTCTCTCTTATTTGCTGGCGTGTGGGTACGGTATCGCATTCCTTAGGACGTTGGGGCGCCAGGGTTGGGAAATCGCCCAGCGCTGGGATCTGCGCACGTCTGTGTCCATGGAATTGGGTTTCCTTTTCGCAGCACTTACCACGGTGTCGGGATCCATATTCTCTAGGCTGGAATGGGGGGCATATTGGAGTTGGGATCCCAGGCAGACTTCCATTCTGGTGATCCTTCTGATCTTCGCCGCCTACCTAGTCCTACGTGGAGCTGTAACAGATCCCGAAACGAGGGCGCGCCTCTCTGCCGTATACGCGTTGGTAGCGGTTGTGCCAGGAACGTTCCTCATCTGGGTGCTCCCGCGGATTGTGTATACCTTGCACGGCGATGCCAACCGCGCGGTGATCGGCGGGAATATCGGCAATAATTACCGTACTGTGCTGTATGCGTTCGCTTTGCCTGCATTCATCGGACTCTTTACCTGGATGTTTCAGCTACGCCTACGGCAGGAGGCACTCGTACGGCGCTTTCATGAAACGTAGGCCTGTGGTAGCTTTGGGGAGTACCGGCAAATGAACAATATGGCCGCTGTTGCAGCCGTTCCACTCATCGTGTGGGTGGGCGTATTCGTATTCATGTTGATGGTGGATCGAAAACTTTCCAGACTCGAGGCTGTGGATCGGGAGAAGGACGACCTATGAGACCTGCGTATGTGGTGGCGTTCGTTGTTCTAGTAGCATCCGCCGGGATGACACTCTTCGCATTCTCGGGATCCATAGCCGAGCATGTGACGATAGATCAGGTGGCTCGGAGGCCGGGGGTGCAGCTTCAAGTGCCCGGGGCCATATTGAAGGACACCGTAACGTTTGTGAATGGAGCGTTACGCTTCGATATTGTGCCGGTGGAGTTGCTTCCCAAGGATGACAGCACAAAGTTGGTGTCTACAATCGTGCCCGCCGGTACGCCCCGCCTTACGGTGGTGTATGCCCAGCCGAAGCCGGAGAACTTCGACAATGCTCGCCAGGTTGAGGCCATCGGCACATTCCACGACGGGGCGTTCCACGCCACCACGCTTCTCGTAAAGTGCCCGTCCAAGTATCGTGACAAAAAGGGCAGCTAGGCACTTCGGCGCAGAGCGCAACAATGATGGTTTTTGCGCACTTTGAGCTGGGGCTAATGCGGATTGGCCATCCCTGCAGCAGCAGGCGCACGGGAGAGTGTGCGTCCCTGATGGGAAAGTTCCTTCCCTGGAGCGTAAGTGAGAAGCACGGGATTAGAAGTGGCATAAGCGGTGTATTGCGTCGGTAGGGAAGCACACGGAGCGATGCGCCATCTCCCGTGCGTGTACGGAGGATCTCATGGAACCCGGCAAGATTGCGGTTGATATAGGGCTGGCGTCGTCCATTGTGACGCTGGTGTGGTACTTATTGGCCCTCCGCCGAAACGGGCACGCGCGGTTCGTGGCGCGGGTGGCCTATGGCGTTACCGTGGTGTGTGGGGTGGGAGCGTTCGCTCGCCTCATGTACTTAGTGGTGCACAAGCAATACCAGTTCGACTACGTCTTTCGCTATGTGTCCAACGACCTAGGCTACCCATTCCTTGCTGCGGCCACCTGGGCGGGCCAAGAGGGGAGCTTCCTGCTCTGGACGCTTTGGACGTGCATCATCGGGGTACTTGTGATGTGGAAGGCGGGCCGGTGGGAGGCGCGGGTGATGCCGATCTACGTTACCGCCCTCTGCTTCCTTTACGGCATTTTGCATTGGCTTAGCCCCTTTGCTGCCACAGTTCGGCCTGAGGGATGGCCTGCTGACTTCCCATGGCCTCCAACGAACGGCCAGGGGCTAAACCCATCGCTGCAGAATTATTGGATGGCCATCCATCCCCCCACGATCTTCTTCGGTTTCAGCTCGCTCCTGGTGCCCTTTGCCTACGGGATCGCCGCTATGATTTGGCGGGAATACGAAAGTTGGGCGCCGCGCGTGATGCCGTGGGTGCTGCTTACGGTGGCCACTTTGGGGCTGGGCTTGTTCATGGGCGGATATTGGGCCTACGAGACGCTAGGTTGGCACGGCTTCTGGGCGTGGGACCCGGTAGAGAATGCCTCGCTCTTCCCCTGGCTGGGCGCTCTTGGGTTGCTTCATGGGCTCATCGTGCAGAAGAGCCGCGGTGGCATGGGGCGCACGAATCTCTTTTTAGCGATCGTGGCGTGGATGCTCTTTCTGTATGGCACGTTCCTCACACGCTCCGGTGTGCTCTCTGGCTTCTCGGTGCACGCCTTCGACATGATCGGGCGGAGCGCGCTCGTCCTTTTGATTGTGATGATTGCTTTCTACGGCCTACTGGGGTTTGGGTTGCTGGGCTGGCGCTGGAAGCGCATCCCTGGCCGCCCGATTTCGGATGCCGCTTTATCGAGGGACACGGCCATGGTGCTGGCCGTTACCTTAATGATCGCCGCTTGTACCTTTGTGGCCATTGGCACTTCGTGGCCCTTGCTTTCACGGCTAAGTGTAATTCGTGCCATCCCTGGGCTTTCGGCTTTCTATTCAGCCAAGGGAATGAGCGTCCAGGCGCCGTTCTACAATAAAGTGGGATCCATGCTCCTGATCCCTGCGCTCTTAGTGATGGGTGCTGTTCCGTTCCTGGCTTGGGGCAAGACGAACCCCGACAAGTTCCTGTGGAGGGTAATTATCCCCTGGTTCTGCGCTATTGGCGGCGGCGCACTGATCCTTTGGTTCGCTTTGGTGCAATCCGGGAAGGGCTTTCCCGTGGACACGCCACGATGGCTCGTGGTGGCCATTGGAACCCTTGGTCTGTTTGCGGGGTTCGCGAACATCGCCCTGGCGTGGAAAGTCTTGCGGGTAAAGTCCGTAACAGTGGGTGGCTGGTTGGCGCATGTAGGGATTGGGTTACTCTTTGTGGGAACGGTCCTGGCCAACGTTTACGAGCAGACTGTGGGTTTCAATCTGATCGAGGGAGACCGGCCGGTACAGACGCCCTTTGGATATTCCTTGCAGTTCGCAGGTTGGACGCATGATGGCAAGCCGGCCCAGGAAGTGGCTCGGGAGTGGTGGCAGTTTGGTCATGGTGTTAAGATCCGCCTCGCGCGAACCTCAAGTACCGGTGACTCTGCACATGGCGATTTGAACTCTTCTACACCGAGTTCCGATGCCTTCATCGTAACTGCGCCCGTATTCCACAATCAGCAGCTTGAGATGAACGCGCGCCCCGGGGAGCCTACCACCATGCGGTGGCCGGTGATTCACCACGAGCTCTTTCGCGATGTGTATATCGCCATCGCCGATGATCCCAAACTCGAGCGAGTCCACGTGACCATCGCTCCTGGAGAGACCTTGCCCATCCCTGCCACGGATTATCAGATCCATTACGTGCGCTTCTACAGGCAAGGGCAGTTCGGCATGGCCGGGACGGTGATGGGCGCCGAGATGGAGCTGATCACCCCCAACGGTAAGCACATTCCCATTCGGCCGGGCCTGATGCTTGGGGGCGATGCCGGCCCCACACCGGTAAATGAGATGATCCCGCAGCTACCCGGCGCGGCCATCTTAGAAGGTGGCGTTGATGCGGCTACCAAGGCGGTTACGGTTGCTTTTGAATTGCCCGAGGCGCCGGCACTCTGGCGGGTTCCCGTGTCGGTAACCAATAAGCCGTTCATTGGGCTTGTTTGGCTCGGTGTGCTTCTTATGGGGATAGGCGCCGTGGTTGCGATGGTGAGGCGCGCATTGGAAGCGGGCAAGGAGGTGGCCGCCGCCGAGGCGGTACGGCAGCCCGCGAAACCTACGAACCGCGTGGTGGAGAAGGTGGTTGCGCGTCCACGTGGTCACCGAGCGAAGGTGCGCACCACGCGATAGATCTGTCCTGCCCGTGAATGCTATGGGCGCACTGCCGGCTCGGGCTTTCCGGTTTCTCCCGATCTCAGGAGGGCTCGGGTAAAGAGCAGAACGGGCCAAACCTCTTCTAGTGGAGCCCAATTGGGTCCCTCACCGCGCAGAAGCCGGATGAAGGCGTTATCCGCTTCTCCCACGCGATAGGATGGAGTGTCGTCGGCTTCGGGCACGGGAAGGGGTTCCAGGGGAGCCCACTGGCCCTTGGCAGCCGGGGGTGCCCAGAAGCATCGGCCATTCTCCAGCACGAAATCCATTGCCTCACAATGGATATTGATCTGCTCCCGCCAGCGTCGAGCTGTTCCTACGAAGGCAAAGGTGGCTAACGAACCGTTGGAGAGTTCCGCGGTTCCCTGTGCCACGAGAGGTACAGGTGCACCACGCTTCTCGACGCGGGCATGCACCCAGCGAGCTTGAAGGCCGGTCATCCAGAGGAGGGTGTCTATCTGGTGCCCGTTGGCATCATAAATGAAGCCACCTGGGCATATTGCCGGGTCATGGCGCCATGTGCCTGACACACCGGTGACCCAATCTTCGCAATTGTATATGGACACGGCATAAACAGGGCCCCATTGCCCCGATTGCAACTGACGCCGCATCTCACGGATCGCACCGTGGTACCTTCGGGGATACGTCATAGCCACGTGTGTTCCGGCGCGATCCTTTGCGGCGATGCACGCCTCTAATTCGCCGGGATCGAGAGTGAGGGGCTTTTCACACAACACATGGAGCCCTGCAGCCAAGGCATCCAGAAGTTGGGGTACATGCAGGCCATCTGGGGAGGCGATGCAGACGGCATCCAGGCCGGTTTGGAGGATTTGCCGGTAATCTGCGGCAATCGTTTGAGGAGCAGGCGAAAGCTCGGTAGCCAAGGCTGCTGCCGCCGCTTCATTAGGATCGGCCAGCGCGCGAATGTAGACGCCTGGTATGGAGGCGAGGCGCTTCGCGTGGACCGCCCCGAGGGCTCCACAACCGATGATGCCTATGTTGATGGGGAGTGATGCATTACCTTCCATGATAGGAACCTCGGATTTGGGTTCGATGGTTGCGGGTATTTTCCCTTCCTACGAACGGGTTTACGTGCGGTCTTCGCCGGCGGACGGTGCTCGGGCTCGAGAGACGAACGTACATGCCCCCGCGAAAGCAGGAATCGGCCTTGTGAAGAGCGCACAACTACGCATGGGAGCGGCGTGATCGCGTGCATCCCAGTCTGTATCTTTAGGGGGTTTTAGGTCCATGGGGAGGATTGGTATCGGCATCGTTAGTTGGGCACATGGCCACGTCAATGCCTACGCAACGATGATCCGTGGCTTTGATGACGCGGAACTCATTTCTTGTTGGGACGACGATGTGGAGCGCGGTGAGCGCAACGCCCAGGCATTTGGGATTCCGTTCGAGGCGCATCTTGAGGATATGCTTTCCGATCGGCGCATTCAATGTGTGATCGTAGCATCCGAGACGAACAAGCACGCGGGGCTTTGCGTTGAGGCGGCTCGTGCCGGCAAGGCGATCCTTTTGCAAAAGCCCATGGCGCTTACGCTGGAGGATTGCGACCGCATTATTGCTGCGGTGGAACAGTACGGCGTTTGGTTTTCCGTGGCGTACCAGATGCGCCATGACCCTCAGAACATTCATATGAAGCGGCTGGTAGAGGAAGGTGCTGTGGGGCGCGTGGGGATCGTGCGGCGGCGCCATTGCATCCCGGTGCTCTTCAACAAGGGCTTTATCGAAGGACCCAGCCGCTGGCATATTTCGCGAGAAGCAAACCGAGGCATGTGGATGGACGATGCCTCACATCCGTGCGATTGGCTGGTTTGGATGCTCGGCCGGCCGAAGAGTGTCATCGCGGAGATTGACAATGTGCTTACGAACGTGGCTCCGGATGATGCCGGCTTCGCCGTGTTTCGGTACCCCAACGGGATTATGGCCGAGGTCCACAATGCGTCCATTACTTGGGCTAGCGAGAATACCACGGAGATTTATGGGGATCGTGGCGTGATCATCCAGAACCATGGGGACGCCGTGTCCTGTTCGCCTAGGCCGCCCCATGCCATCGGAGTGAAGCTCTTCCAAAGCGATAAGGCGGATCTCGGCTGGCAGGATCAGGGGATTCCCATTCCGGCGAGCCATGGGGAGCGCATAGCGGGGGTTGCTCGCCCGTTCGTGGATGCGCTGAAGGCTGGTACGCCCATGTGCCCGGCGCGCGAAGGGCGCATCAGTGTGGAGATGGTTCTTGCTGCGTACGATGCTGCGGCAACGGGGCGACGGGTAGAGTTGCCCGCGGCTTAAGGCATAGCCCGCGGCAAAGGATGGACGGCCAGGGGCTTGCGTATTCGGCTAGATCCCCGGTTATGCGCTAGGCCTTCCGGTTTCTCCCCGGACGGCTATGTCCTCAGGGCGCGCTGCAGGTGTCCCCTGCACAGTGGCTAGTCGTCGTCCGGGGGAAGCACGATGGCGCGCCCGCTCTTCCGAAGGCTCTGCTCAAGGCGGTCCACTTGAGCTTGCGCCTGCGTTACCTGACGCCGAAGCGTTTCCCGCCGTACATATTGGTGGGTTACGATGCCTGCTGCCGAAAGAATGCTCAGGGTCAGGAGGATCAAGGGTATCCTTAAAGGTCTGGGGATCATTGCGGCTTCTCTGAGGCGGCGCCGCTAAGCGTCGCCGTGGCCTCCTGTAGGTGCGCTAGCCGATGGTAGAGGCGGTTGGATGTCTGGGCGATCCGCCAGGTCCATACCATGCCGCCGATCACGATGCAAAGCGCGGCCATGAGGATCACGAAGGCGGTTCGGGAATAATCTTTGGCAACACGGCTGTTTTGGACAGGCACTTTGATGAACCCTCACGGGATGCCGCAAACTCTGGAGGGCGGCTTCTGAAGTTCATTATCGGAGGATTGGGAGGTTTCTCTTGAGGCAGTTGGGGCTCATACTCATGCTCGTGGCACTCCTCGCGCCTGCGGAGCCCCTCAAGGGCAGATCCGTGCAAAGCCTTAATGGGGCTTGGCTGTTCAGCGAGGAGCCAAATGGAGCCATCCGTGCAGCGGATTGGGCCAAAGCACCCGCGCCCGGCGCCAGAACCACCTCGGTGCCTTCTCTTTGGAATTGCGCTACTGCTCCAAACTACCGCGGGGTTGCATGGTACTGGCGCACATTCACGCTGCCCGAGGCATGGAAAACCCAAGACATTCGCGTCTTTTTCCACGGCATTGCGGGTGAGAGCACCTGCTATTTGAACGGCCAACAGCTCGGCATTGTGAGCAGCCCGTATACCCTGGTGCAGTTCGACATCACCAAGCTTGTGCGATGGAATGAGCCCAACGTACTTGCCCTGCGCGTGGATGCCTCCAAGTCGGCGCTCGGCGGAGGGATTTGGCAAGATGTTGAGCTGGTGGCCTCCGATGAGGCCCACATCATGGATGTTAAGGTAGCATCTGAGGCGAATGGTTGGGTGACGGTACGCGTGGACCTAGAGAATACATCGCAGAAGACCGGGGATGCCGAGATCTACTTGGATGTGGTGGAGGGTGAAACGGATAAGAGTGTGGCGCGGACGCTTCAGCATGTGGAGGTTTCCCCTGGACGCAACCGCACCGATGTTCTGCTTCACGTCAAAAGGCCTCGCCTCTGGTCCCCGGCCGATCCGTTTCTCTACGTTGCTCGCGTGTCCTTTCGGCAGGGGCCCGACATTCTGGACAATGTGGATCGCACGTTTGGCTTTCGTGACGTGCGTGCCGAGGGCAGCGGAATATTGGTGAACGGTGCTCGGGCAAACGTCAAATGGACCAAACTCGCGTGCGCCGCTCGAGTATCCCCGGAACCACCGTGTAGTGCTGCCAGGGAGGCCCAGGAGATCCAGACGTTACGCGCCAAGGGTTACGGAGGGATCTGGGTGGAGGGTGGTCCGCTCTCTAGCGCCGCCTTGTTCGCCGCGGACAGGGAAGGTATGCTTATTGCAGAAGGACCCGGGCCGGGCATGAGCGTTGCGGACCTGGTAGCCCGAGATAGTGGGCATCCGTCGGTGGCAGCGTGGCACGCGCCGAGTCCGCGTGACGCCGAGGATTTCCGCACTTCCGATGGCACCCGGCCCGTGCTCGTGGCGCCTCCTGCTCAGGATCCGTGATGGCGCGTGTAACGAGGATTACGGGCGATGCCCACGGTCGTCCATTCGTGGCGTGATGCGTACGGGCTGTGGCCCATCTAGGCCTGCAGCCGGGCGAGCATGCTCTACGGAATCGAGCATCTAATTGGCCGGAGAAGGGGGAGAGAGAATGTCCATCCCAATCGTAATCGAAGAGCGTGCGGATGTAGCATTTCTAGAGCACCTGGAAGATTGGATGTCGCGCCTGGAGCCCTTGTCGCTCGAAGCCTATGTGCGCGAGGCCGGCGGAGGCGAGCATGTGGGCATCTTTTGTGTGGACGTGATCGTCGGTTTCTGTACCGAAGGGCCCTTGCAGAGCGACCGTATCCGAGCCATCGTGAACCCTATCCGCGATCTGATGCTGCGTGCGTGGGAACTCGGCGTGCGCGCGTTCGTGTTGCCTCAGGATAACCATCCGCCGTCCTCGCCCGAGTTCAGTGACTATCCGCCGCACTGTATCGTAGGGACATCGGAATGTCAAACGGTGCCGGAACTCATGAGCCTTCCCTTCTCAGATCGCTTCGTAATCATCCCGAAGAAGAGCATCAGTTCCGCCGTGCGCACAGATCTGCCGGATTGGGTGGACCGCCACCCGGAGATCACCCATCGCATCGTTGTAGGGGATTGTACGGATCTTTGCACGTACCAACTTGCCATCTACCTGAAGACGGAGGCAACGGCTCGGGATGTAGCCTGCTCCGTACTTGTGCCTGCCGACTGTGTGGATACCTACGACATCCCTGTGGCGGCAGCAACGGAGGCCGGCATACCACCACATCCGGGAGACTTGTTCCATTCCCTTTTCCTGTACCATATGGCGCTGAACGGCATTAGGGTGGTGCGAGCCTTAGTGTAGCCCGGCCGCAGAATAAGCTCGGAGTACGGGCCGGCGCCTTCTTAGTGGTGCCTGCATGTGGGGCCGGGCTTCCCTGGTTCGGCGGTGGCTTCCCCAAGGGGCATAGCGGTGCGAACACGGTGCTCCCGGCGCTCCCGTGCCCGGATCCGCACTCTACTGCACAGTGCAGAACGAGGCAGGGTGCAGCGTCATCGTGGCCTGTGTCGTCGGCCATGTGCTATTATTCTGGCGTTATCGGCAAGGAGGCATCGAATGCCCAAACCCCTGGTGGCCGTTGTGGGCCGGCCCAATGTTGGAAAATCTACGCTGTTCAATCGCTTGGCGGGGCGCCGCATCGCCATAGTGGAACGTACACCGGGTGTAACCCGTGATCGCTTGTACTCTACGTTCCGGTGGCGGGGGCGCGAATTCACCGTGGTGGACACGGGCGGCATCGTATTGGATGAAAAGGATCCCCTTTCCGTGCAGGTTCGGCGGCAAGCAGAGATTGCCATGGAGGAGGCGGATGCCATTCTGTTCGTGTGTGATGCCGGTGAAGGTCTAACTGCTACGGATCTGGATTTGGCCGACCTCCTGCGGGCCGCCAGGGTACCCGTATTCCTCGTTGTGAACAAGGCGGATTCGCCGGGCTATGTTCAGGAGACGGCCGACTTTTACCGTTTGGGTTTAGGGGAGGTGTATGCCATCTCCGCCGTTCATGGGCACGGATTGGCGGATCTACTTGATCGGCTGGCCGAAGCTCTCCCGAACGCAGGAGGGCCGGACGAGGACGAGGATGCCGTGCGTCTAGCGGTGATCGGTCGGCCGAATGTGGGCAAGTCATCTCTTACGAATGCGATTTTGGGGGAGGATCGGGTTATTGTGAGCCCGGTGCCGGGCACTACGCGTGATGCCATTGACACACCCCTGGAATGGGATGGAACGCGCATATTGCTGATTGACACAGCCGGCATTCGGCGCACGGGAAAGGTACAGGGGAGTGTGGAGTACTACACCCTTCTGCGTACCCGAAGTGCCGTGGAGCGGTGCCACGTTGCCGCTGTGGTTATTGACGCCGCTGCCGGCCTTACCGATGGCGACAAACGAGCAGCGGGCCTAGCCCACGAGCACGGGCGCGCGTGTGTGCTGGTGATGAATAAATGGGACCTGGTGGATCCCTCGGTTGCCGCAGGACGCCCGCCCTCGCGTGATCTAATGCTCCATCGGACAGAAGAACTTCGTAGAGAGATGCCCTTTCTAGCTTATGCCCCGGTAGTGTTTGCTTCTGCGGTGCGGCGGCTGAGCATCCGTGAGGTGGTGGAGACGGCTCTTTCTGCCGCTCAAAACCATGCCCATCGCATTCCGACGGGAGAATTGAACCGCATTATCCGTGATGCCATCGAGGAGCATCCCTACACGGCGCACGGGCGCCCGCTCAAGATCTATTATGCTACGATGCCGCGGGTTCAGCCGCCCACCGTGCTCCTCTTTGTGAATGACCCGGATCTGCTCCATTTTTCGTATGTGCGATATTTGGAGAACCGGATACGCGGTGTTTATCCTCTCGAGGGCACTCCCATCCTCATCCATGCCCGAAAGGCCCAGAATGTGGAGCGCTCTGCTGCGTAAAGAGGCAGGGGCCGGCGCAAGCATGGCTGTTCGGTCGGCAATCACGTTGCGCGTGGGCCATCACAGGACCGATGCCCAGATAAGTTCTAGCTAGATTCAGAACCTGAGAGGCCCATCTGGTGCGCCACCCGATCAATCTTGGCAGCCATGATGAAGTCGCTTTCGGTGAGGCCGCCGATCTTATGCGTCCAAAGGTATACGCGTAACTCTCCCCAGGCCACGTACAGATCCGGGTGATGCCCTTCCTCCTCGGCCACGCGTGCAATGCCGTTGGCCAGGTGCATGGCTTCGGCGAAGTTCCGCACGCGGTAGCGTTTGTACAGTTTGTGCTCTTCCACAATAGCCCACTCCGGGAGCTGGGCGATGAGGGGCGCGATCTGCTCGGGAGTTAGCGGGGGTGTCCCTCCCCGGCATGGAACGCATCTTCGGTCGGCCAATCCATCTGCCATTGACTTCCCTCCGGCTACGGATCCCTCAACCCCGTCCTACGGCTAGACGGACGGGGGAGGGTGCAGTATTATGGCGCAATTGCGGACGCGAGTACAGATGCGGCCAGAGTTGGATACGGATGCTGTGGTACGCCGCATTAGCCCTTGAGAGCGCCCAGGGTTACGCCCTTCGTCAAGTGCTCTTGCAACAGGATGTACACAAGCAACGTGGGAAGCATGATGATGACAAGGGCTGCGAACATGAGCCCGAAATCACTTTTGTACTGAGCCTGCATGGATATGGAGGCGAGACCCAAGGGAAGCGTCTTCAGCCGATCACTGCTAATGAAAACCAAGGCAAAGAGGTATTCGTTCCAGAGCCCCAAGAAGTTGAAGATGGCTACCGTTACGAGTCCTGGTTTGGCCAGGGGGAGCATCACAGCGCGCAGGACGTACCATTCGGATGCTCCATCAATGAGTGCTGCTTCCCGGAGTTCCCCGGGCAAAGTACGGAAGAAAGCCGTAAGCACAAACACCGTGAACGGCAGGCTTGCTGCCACATAGATCATGATGAGCCCGGCGTGCGTGTCGTGAAGACTTACGGTAACAGATCCAAGCCCCAGGTATTTGGTTGCCGGCGTGAGGACACTACTTAGCCACTCCCCCAAATCGCTGAACTCGAAAAAGAGCGGGATTAGGATAAGCTGCATGGGAATGATGAGACCGCTAAGGAAAAGCGTGTAAATGACCCCGCGACCGCGAAATTCGAAACGGGCCAGGGCGTAGGCAGCCATCGCGCCGAGCATCAGGATAAGCGCAAGGCTAACGGACACCACCTTGAGACTGTTGATGAAGTATCGGCTAAAGTGGCTCTGAACCCAGGCCTTCCGGTAATTTTCGCGCAACGCCGAAATGGCCGAGCGGCTGGGGTGAGTAAGAACTCTGGGCAGACCGAAGGGGTTCCGATAGATCTCACGTGTTGACTTAGCGCTCGTGTACAAGACCCAAAACATGGGGAACACTACGCACGCAAGATAAATCACAAGGATCACATACCGCAGGAAGCGGAATGTGGCGGATGCCAGGCGGCTCATAGGTCCGCTCCCACGCGTCCCAGGTGGGAAGGAAAGTTGAGACTGCTTGGAACGCGAATAGACGTGCCGGTGGCCGTGGGCCGAGCGCAACTCGTGCGCACCGGAAGCCTGCCAAGGTCAATACTCAAGGCGCTCCCTCCGTAACAGCCTAAGGGACACCAGGGACACCAGCAGTACGAAGCAGAAGAGCAGCACAGCGATTGCGGTGCCGTATCCGATTTCGTACTCCTCGAACACCTTGGAATACATGAGTGTTGCGAGCGTGTGCGTGGCTTTACCGGGGCGTCCGTTTTCCATTACCCATATGACGTCGAAGATCTTGAGGCCACCGATGATCAGGTACACGATGCCTGTGGCGAGCACATCCCACAATAGGGGCACCGTGATGCTGAAGAACATGCGTGCGTCTCCGGCGCCATCAATTCGCGCTGCCTCGTAGTAGGTCTCCGGTATGTTCTCCATTCCGGCGAGGAATAGGACCATGTAGAACCCGGTAGCACTCCAAACAATCACCGGGGGAAGCGCGGTGAGCAGCCGGCTTGATTGCGTAAAAGGCACGGGCGCTTTGTAATGGAAGACGGTGCGCAGGAAGTGATTGATGAGCCCTACGTCCGTGGTGCTGTAGATGAGGACCCATAGCAAGGCGATGGCTACAAAAGCAATCACATTGGGGAAGAAAAAGGCCACCCGAAAGATGCGGGCTCCAGGAACCCCGCGGTGGAGGGAGTAGGCGAAGAAAAGCGCCAGCGCAAGGATGATGGATCCGGGCACCACAGTGAGGTAGATGTTATGGCTTAGGGCTGTGGCAAAGTCCGCTCCGCGATGGGCGATGGTGATGTAGTTCTTAAGGCCCACCCAACGTGGCTGGCTGAGGCCATCCCAGTTGGTGAGGCTGTACCGGAAGGCATTGATGGCTGGGACCACGACGAAGCCGCAATACATGACGAGAGCGGGGGCAAGGAGGGCCAAAATAAAGCCGGGTTTTGGACGCTGAGCCATTGTGTTGCCCTCGTGCTAAAGCTTCGGGACGCCTCGGGCGGGAGGCTTGTAAATGTCGGGATTGCTTCGGATTGCCGCCGCCTCCGCCTCCATGCGCCTGGCGAATTCCTCGGGCGTGATGCGCGCTTCCAGAAGGGCTGCCAGATGCGCGGGCATGGCGTTCCGTGCGAAATCGAGGTACAGCGTACTTAGGCGATCATCGAAATTGCGTGTAGCGCGTTCCTCGATCTGTACGGCACTGCGGAGATCATCAGAGATGGGAATTCCGCGTGTGGAGCCGCGGATGGGTGATAGCGTATCAAGCTGAAGGTCGTAGCTGGGCGCCGTGATCATGCTCACCATGTACTTAAGAAAGTCGAGGGCTTCCCGCGGGTGGCGCCCATCTCGAAATACATAGAAATCTTCGGCGCCTCCCCCATAGATCGCGCGGGGATCCCCGCGGCCACCCTCCACCGGCGGGATCGGGAAGCAGTCCATCTGGAAACCCGCGGGGAGTGCGTTCTTCATCTCGTTCTTAAGCCATAGGCCGCAGAAGACGATGGCGGCGCGGCCATTGCACCATTCCAGTTGTGCCTCCGTATGTGTCATGGCCATGGCTCCCGGCTCGAAGTAGTTCACTGCCATCTGTTGCAGGAGGCGGGCCGCGTGCACGAACTCGGGATCCAGGAATGCCCCCGGCTTGAGATCCTGGATGGCGTACCAGCGGTCGAACGGCACGAGACGTTGATAGAGTGAGAGGAGGGTAGCCCACGCGTACGTAGGATACTTCCCCTGGAACGCAATGGGCGCAATACCTGCGGCCTTGATATTGGCGCAGAGACGCGTGAATTCGCCCCAGGTACGGGGCACTTTCCATCCGTGGCGGCGGAACATTCTACGATCGTACCACGCCACCCAGATGCCGAAGTTTGACGGCATGGCGTAGGTCTTGCCGTTGTACTGGTAATTGGCGAGGACTCCCGGAATGAGTGCTTGGCGCCACGTGCAATCCTGGCCGTAGGCTTTGCTATCTAGCGCCTCATCCAAAGGATAGAGCTTGCCCGCCACGATAAGTTTCCATACCGGGAGGATGCAGTTCGCGAGGTCTGGGGGATCACGCCTGAGGATGCGGGGCTTGATCTTTTCATCTACGCGTGGGTCACCCCAAAGATGGATACGGATACCTGGGTGCAGGCGTTCGTACTGGCGGGCTACCTGCTTGTGCCACTCGATACCATAACCGCCCTCAAACACGGCCACCTCGATAGTGATGGGTTCATGAGCCCGTTCCTTATGGAAGGTGCAGGCCGAAAGGAAGAGGCACAGGAACATCCCGCCGAAGTGGGACAGTTTGTTGAAAGGCTCACGCATCATGGCCGGGCGCTGTGCTCCAGGTTGCGGGCATCTCACGTGCGATGCGGATTCGTTCGACCTGAGTATAGGGAATTCCTGTAGCGCGTGTGCTTCGCCCGGCCGACGGCACTAACGACCGGGTGGAAGGACGCTCCCGCGTTTGGATGGGGCCGGGCAAAGAGGCGTGAGATCACCTGGATCGGCCAGCAATTCCGCTACCGTTGTTTCTTTGAATGCCTGTTCTACGGCTGCGATGGCCTGATCTAGGCGGCGGTGAAGCGGGCAGAGGCGCTTGCCATGAGATTTGATTCCTAGAGGACATTCACGGATCCTGGGCAGCGGATCTACGGCATTCACTACATCGTAAATCGTGATGCGCGAGGGAGGCTTCACCAACGTAAATCCGCCGTGCAGCCCCCTCCGCGATCGAACAATCCGGTATCGCGCCAAGCTTTGCAGCACCTTGCTTAGGTAGGAATCCGGCACGTGCGTGGCTTCGGCAATCTCTTTGTTCGTGTGGGGCCGATCCGGGGCGCTGGCCAGATGGACAACCGCACGTAGGGCGTATTCGGCAGTCTGTGAGATCATTGCGGGATGCCTCCTTGTGGCAAAAAGGACATTAACTGGATCTTGACATCCATTATAGCACAGCGGTATACTAAGTGCAAACCGGATAAAGGTGTCCGATTTAAGATGTACTCTAGGGCATCGGTCCGGATTTGCTAGGAGGGGTACCATGAACGCCGTGTCGTCAAACGCATTAGTGGGCGCTCTCGTTGCCGAGCAGCCTGGGCGTGCTCGTGTATTCGAGGAGCTGGGTATAGATTACTGCTGTGGCGGGCAGCGCAGCTTGTCCGACGTGTGCAGAGAGCGGGGCCTGGATTTGGAAACGATTCTGCGGCGCATCCAGGAAGCGGACGCCGCCCCTGAGGAGGGCCAGGAGGACTGGGTAACGGCTTCACTTGGGGAACTCGTAGACCATATTGTAGAGAAGCATCATGCGTACCTGCGCGAGAACCTCCCGCGCATTGCCTACCTTACCCAGCGAGTGGCCCAAGCCCATGGAGCCAACCACCCAGAAGTTCTTGAGGTCGCGGATGTGTTTTCCAGTCTTCAGCGCGAGCTGGAGAGCCACATGATGAAAGAAGAGCGCATCCTCTTTCCGCTGATCGTTGAAATGGAAAAGACCGGGCAGACGGGTTGGGCGCCTGGCGGCTCGATCGCCAATCCCATTCGCGTGATGGAGGCGGAGCATCAAGATGCCGGAAACGCTTTGGAGAGTTTCCGCACCCTCACGGGAGGATACGCAGCCCCGCCCGACGCTTGCAATACCTTTCGGGCTATGCTTCACGCGCTCAATGAGTTGGAGGGGGACCTGCACGCCCATATCCACAAAGAGAACAATATCCTTTTCCCCAGAGCGTTGGCGCTCGAAGAGAAGCTGGTGGGGTAGGACAGAGTCGGGTTTGCACGTACAGGGCGGCCTCCCCGCGGCGTAGCGCTACCTGAACCGTCCGCGGTGAGTGGGCGCACACGCGTTGGCAGGATCGGCTAAGAAGGCAATTGCCGTGGCCGGGGAGGAGCGCCCTGTACGTATGGGAAGGGAACGACGCAATGGAAGCGGTGATGACGAATGCCCGCCTAGAGCGGCCTCCGATTCCGCGGGAGCACGGGGCTTGGGTGATGCTGTACGCGCCCCTCGTAATTGCGGCAGCGTCCGTTCGGCCGAAGAGCTTGGCGGTGTTCTTCCTTGTAACGCTTGCTTCTACCGGCATTTTCCTTGCGCAGCAGGCGCTCGCGCAGATCCTCCGGTCCTTCGCACACGCACAGTCCGGGCGGCTCCCGGGCAGGACATGGGCGGCATCTTCGGTGGCGGTGGGTGAAGATCGTTCGGAGGGAGCCGTTCGGTACCGTGCGGCGATTAGAACTTGGTGGGCGGTGGTCCGCTCTCACCCGGCGGCGCCATGGCTGGTGCTGTACCTAGCCCTAGCGCTTGCAGGGGGTGTTCCGCTCCTCATTTCCTATGGGCGTTGGCAGTTGTTGCTTCCCGGCTGTGCAGCGCTGGCCTTGTGGGGCCTCCACAGTTTGCTCCGCGTATGGCCACGTGGGCGCCGATGGGATCGCACGGTTTGGGGGGAAGCAATCGGCGTTACCGCGCTGGGGCTTACAGGGCCGGCAGTTTGGATTGCGGCGAAGGGGTCTGCGGCACCCGAGGCCTGGCTGATTTGGGCGGCGAGCGTACTCTACTTTAGCAGCTCCATATTCCACGTGCGCATGCTCCTTGCGGCTGCGAAGGTAAAGCAGCCCCTCACGTGGAACTTGCGCATGAAGTTGGCCCAACACAATCTGGCCTATCATGGCCTACTACTGGCTCTCGTTGTAGCCTGGGGGCTCGTGGTGGGAGGACGGCCGGGACTACTAGGGGCTCTGGCATTTGGCCCGGGCATTCTTCGGGCCCTGTACGCCACAGTGCGCCTGGACACAAAGCTGCCGCCACTCAAGCTTCTGGGCGTTTTGGAGACACTCTATTCGAGCTGGTTCGTCGTGTTTTTTGTGTGGGCGTTGGCGGCGAGGCAGTAAGATCCTCTGTCGCCCTTTAATTGCAAGGACACGTGACCCATGACCATACAGATCAATAACACCGTTTCGGAACACTCGTTCGACACTCCGATTGGGCTTTTGAGCGACTGCCATCGGCGCATCGAAAAGTTTCTGGATCAGATGATCGCGGTGGCGGAAGCGTGCCGCGGCGGGGAGTTAAGCAGTTCGCATCGCGATGCTCTGGAACGGGCGATGCGGTACTTTCGGCAAGCAGCGCCACTCCATACGGCCGATGAAGAAGTGTCGCTCTTTCCGCGCCTGCGCGCGTGCGGCAACAATGAGGTGGCCGATACCATGCGCCTCATGGATCGGCTCGAGCAAGATCATGTGGTGGCTGCCGAGGCCCACACGGAAATTGACGCCCTTGCGGACCGTTGGCTTTCGGAAGGCGTGTTGGATCGTCCGGATGTAGAGCGCCTCATTTTCGAGCTCCATACGTTGCGCTCGATGTACAACGGGCATATTAAGTTGGAGGATGCTACGCTGTTTCCACTAGCAGCACGTGTGCTTCCGCCCGAGGAGGTGGCACAGGTGGGGCGAGAGATGGCGATCCGACGTGGGCTCGATCCCGACCGACTGCCGAGAGAAGGCCGGTGTGCGGAGCGGAGAAAGAGCCGCTAATTACCTCCGCGGCGCCGGAGTGCGCGCTATTATCCGCGTATGCCCTACGGGGATAGGCAGTTCTTATCGGCTTCAGCCGATGCCTGGGTGCGCATGCTCGTGGCGGAATAAACTGACGCAATGCGGGCCAGTACGACGGTACCATGGGGCAGTACTATTCGCCTATTGGCGCTTGTCCCCTTCCCGAGGCATACTTACCATAGATTCACCGAATTTAAGTGCGCATCTCGCACCGGGCGGGCGGTAGCGCAAGCTCGGGCAGGCCAAGTGTAAGGAGGCCGATCACAAATGGACGCGCCATCTCTCTATACGCAAGAAGATTTCGGCCACAGCCCCTTCGTAGTCTTCTATGAAGTTACACGCGCATGCGATCTTCTTTGCAAGCATTGCCGGGCTTGCGCTCAGCCGTACAGGCATCCCCGGGAACTTAACAACGAGCAGTCTCGGCGGCTCATCGAACAGATTGCATCGTTTCCAAAGAAACCTGTCCTGGTGTTCACCGGTGGCGACCCGATGAAGCGAAAGGATATCTTTGATTTGGTGGAGCACGCGGTGCATCAGGGGCTTTCGGTCGCCATGACGCCGTCTGCGACGCCACTCGTCACGCGGGACGCCATTCGAAGGCTTAAGGATGCAGGGCTCAGCAGGCTGGCAGTGAGCGTGGATTCCGCTTCACCGGAGGTCCATGATGCCTTCCGTGGAGTTCCCGGGAGTTTCCAGCGCAGTCTTGAGATATTGGCAGATGCCCGCGACGTAGGGTTGCCCCTCCAGATTAATACCACCATCACTCGGCGCAATGTGGATCAAGTGGATGACATGGCCGCGTTCTTTGCCACCCAGGGGATCGTGCTGTGGTCCGTCTTCTTCTTGATCCCCGTGGGGCGGGGCCTTATGGAGGAGCGTATCGCACCCGAGGAATACGAATTAGTGTTCGAGAAGTTGTGGCGGCATTCCCGAACACAGCCGTACGGCATCAAGACAACGGAAGCGCACCACTATCGTCGTTTCGTGCTCAGGAAGCAGGGCGATCCTCAATTCCAGCCGGGAGGAGCGATACCGGGGCGTATCCAAAGGGCGCCCATCGGGGTGAACGATGGGAAGGGAGTGTTCTTCATTAGCCACACGGGATCCGTGTATCCCAGCGGCTTTATGCCCATCCTGTGCGGTAAGTTCCCGGCACAGTCGGTAGTGGATATCTACCAGAACGCGCCACTGCTTAAATCCCTTCGCAACGGGGATCTGCTCAAAGGTAAGTGCGGCAAGTGTGAGTATCGCTCTATCTGTGGTGGCAGCCGAGCCCGTGCATACGCCGTAACGCGGGATCCATTGGGAGCAGAACCCGATTGCGTGTATCTGCCGGAGGCCATACGGGAGAAAGTGCTATGTTAAGCGTAAGCAATCTTCTTTGTGACCATCGCGCCGGGAATGAAGCACTACGCTACGGTCATTTGACCGAGCATCAGAGTGCCACAGCTAGCCGGCGCGTGGCCTTCGACCCGTTCCATCTTGCGCCCAGGCCTGTAGTGGTGTGGGCGGTAACGCAAGCCTGCAACCTGCGGTGCGTGCATTGCTATGCGGCCGCAACTCCGGGGCCCGCAGAAGGCGAACTGACCCATGAGGAGGGTCTTACGCTCCTAGAGGACCTTAAGGCGTTTTCGGTACCGGCGGTCCTTTTTAGCGGTGGAGAGCCTTTGGTTCGGCCGGATGTGCTGGACCTCATTGCGTACGCCCAGTCGCTGGGGCTTGCCACTACGCTTTCCACGAATGGGACGCTAATTGACGAAGCAATGGCAGATCGCCTGGCTCAGATGGGCCTAAAGTACGCCGGCATTAGCATAGACGGGCTCCAGATGCGCCACGACAAGCTCCGCGGAGTTGAGGGTGCATTCCAAGCGACGCTGAGGGGCATCGAGAACTGCAGAGCCCGGGGCATCAAAGTAGGGCTTCGCTTCACCGTTCACGCACTGAACCAAGACGATCTGGATGCCATCTTCGACCTCGCCATCGAGCACGGCATCCAGCGCCTTTGCATCTACCACTTAGCATATGCGGGGCGCGGCGGCAAGATGCAGAAGGTGGATCTTACGGCCGAGCAAACGCGTCGGGTTGTGGATCGCATCTTCGAGCGCACCCGTCGGTGCCACGAAGCCGGTGTTCCACTGGAAGTTCTTACGGTAGGCAATCATACCGATGCCGCGTACATTCTGCTCCACCTAGAGCGCACCGATCCCGAGCGCGCAAAGGCAGTGGCGGCGCGCCTGCGTGGTACCGGAGGGAACAGATCGGGCGCGAATATCGCGGCCATAGATCCTGTAGGCAATGTGCACTACGATCAGTTCAGTTGGCACTATAATTGCGGGAACATTCGAGAAAAGCCCTTCAGCATCCTTTGGTCTGAGGCGGCCGACCCGCGACTGCAGGCTTTGCGCCAACGCCAAGCACTGCTGCCGGAGCGGTGCAGAAAGTGCCGTTTCCTCGACGTATGTAACGGCAATCTGCGCACGCGGGCGGAGGCTGCCACAGGGGATTGGATGGGAATGGACCCGAGCTGCTACCTCACGGATGATGAGGTGTTCTCTACTGCGCCTACAGCTTCCATAGGAAGTACGCGGTGAGTGAGCTGCCGATCACGATTACGAATGCGCGCACATAGGCCTGCGGCACCCGTTGGGCTCCCATAGCGCCGCAGTATCCGCCGAGGATAGCACCCCCAATCATCACGGCAGCATGGGGCCAATACACGGCCCGGGCTGCGATGAAGATTGCTACGGCCACTCCGTTGATAAGGGCACCCAGCAACGTCTTGAGGCCGTTCATAGCATGAATGTTCTCGATCCCCAGCAAGCCGAGCATGGCAAGCATCACGATGCCGATACCGCCCCCAAAATAGCCTCCGTAAATGGAGACCACGAATTGTAGAAGCGCCGCCCCTGCCGTAACACGCCACGACACGCGATCTCCGTGCCCTAAGAGCGTCTGTGCGCGCTTTGTGATACGCGGCCCGAACGCGAAAAGGAGGGTCGCGCCCAACATGAGAAAGGGCAGCACCGTCATGAAGGTCCGTTCCGGTGTATGGAGCAGGATCTCCGAACCCAGTACACCACCCGCCACGCTTACAGAGGCCAGCGTGAACAGCACATGGCGTTGCGCACGCAATTCATCACGATAGGCTGTTACACTGGCCACAGTCCCAGGCCAGAGGGCTACCGTATTGGTGGCGTTGGCCTGAATAGGCGGCACCCCTGCATAGAGGAGCGCCGGGAAGGAGATGAAGCTACCGCCACCTGCTACTGAGTTCAGAGCACCGGCCAGGGCAGCAGCACCAAATAGCAAAGCTGCTTCGTGGACCGTCATTACACCCAAATCTCCATCGGTTTGTGTTGCATGGGACGAGTGGTAGCGTGCATCCGGTATGGCCTGTGCCATGGTAGGCCAAGCGATGCATAGGCTGCTCCGGGGAATATCTCTGCGCTTGCCAAACGTCCGGGCTCGCGGAACGCCGGCGCGGCTTGTGGCAAGGTTCGCTCTGCCTCACAGGACGGGCTGAGCGAGGCTACGGAGGCGTCCTTTCCGGTTGCGGCTGCGCCGTCGTCCCGTGCACGCATGGCCGCCGCAGTGATCGCCCAGATGAGGTTCACCACGCCGTCCTTAAATATGTCATCGTGGCCGCCGCCGCAAGCGGGGGGTCCTTGGTAAAGAAGGCTGCTCGCATCCAAGTTCAGCAGGCGGGGCCGTTTTCCTGAACATCGGAAGTTCGGTGTCTGGGCAACGGCGCCTGACGGACCGCCTTCATCAGAAGCTGGCAGGGCTGCACTCAGCGCGGTGCCGATCTCATCGGCGGAGATCGTCATCCGATCCACAAGGTTTGCGGAGCCGCGCAAGCTGCCGGGAGAGCCGACCGCGATGCCGCACATCCCCGCCGACACTCGGCCACGATTGGCCAGGGGGTAGTAGAAGCTGTTGGCAGTGTCGTACCGGGAGTAAACGCAGCCCAATAATCCCGTGATACGGTTGAGCACCTGGTGTTCGCCTTCAAACCAATCTGCCGCCATGGCCGGCGCCAACAAGCACAGGCTGTGGATATCCGTTTGGTGTTCCAGGGCAAGGTGTCGCGCTGTGTTCGCCTGAGCTAATGCGCCGAAGCTGTGCCCAATCAAATGGATGCGCGCATCCCTCAAGAGGCGGCATTGGCTCCTGAGTTGGGCCACGAAATCTGCAGCACGCACGCCTGTACGTACGGCTTTGCGCTGCATCGTCCAGAAGGCCAATTGCTGCACGAGGTTCGTTGCGAGTGTCCGAAGCAAGCTCGCCATCGGCAAAGTCCGAATGAGCCATGCGGAGGGGCGTGCCGTCCACCGAGCAATACGCTCAAGGAGGGTGATCCGAGGCAGGCAGGCCGCATTCGGCGTTCGGTTGCGGTGACCGATACGTTCATCGAAGATACCCCAACGGCTGCGTAGCGATGGTCCCAAGATGTAAAGGATGCCGCAAATACCCATCAGGAGCATAAGTCTTGGGAATTGCAAGAGCATCCACCAAAGGCCGACCAAAGGGGAAGCCGACCCGGGCCGTGGCCGAAGCCGTTCCGCACATGTACCAATCTTCGCCGTGCGCAACGCGGAGCCTCCGCAGGGCGCTACGGGTGGCGCTGTATGGTTGCATTTTGGGCTAGGGTTGGCTGGGGCGTAGTCCTCCGCGGTAGCCATCGTAGGGCCGTCTGCGACAAACGGATCGCCTCCTGTTACGCCGGCGATTAGAAAATAGACCCATGCCGGGAGCTGGAGCGCCAGCCACATCCCGGCCAACAGCCACCACGGGCTGATGGGGCCGAACGCTAGACGGGATTGCAGCCATGCGAGGCAAGGGCGCCACGCGGCTGCCATGACGGCCAAAGCGGCGATGGAGGCGCCGTCTGCCGTACGTGCGAACCGAAGGAGCCTTCGCGCTGCGTGAACCGGTGCCCGCGTTGCTGTAGATGGGGCAGATTGGCCTTCAGGAATGCGCTCGGGCCGGGCCTCGTGCCAACACATCCAGGCGACTACGCACTTTTCCGCAGGTGTGCCGTCCACTGCATCCCGCAAACGGTATCTTTCCAATACGTGCGCGAGCCTTCGGTTCAAAAGCCAGGTTTGCCAGGAGCCTAAGGCAGGCAGGTGCGGGGCGCACATTCTGCTGAAGAGCTCGTAGAGGTCCTCAAAATCCTGGGTAAAGCTACGCGACTGGCCCTCCGCTTGCACAAACGCGTGGCGCGCGTTCTGAAGAAAGGATGCCTTGCGCCGCGCGCCGGCGGGATCCACCCACCCGTCCACTCCGGGATCCGAGTGCCAGTGGATGTTGAGGAAGAGGGGCGTGTAATCCTGCGGAAGCGGGATGCGGCCGCGACGATGGAGAAGAACCATCCTGGCGGCCATGCGATCGTAGGCGGACACGGCGGCGAACAGATTCCGGTGCCAGCCATGCGTGACGACGTAGATGTCCGTGACACGCCTGCGTCGTAATCCAACCCAAGTAAGAATGCGGCGCTTCACGCGATCCGATTGTTTGGGATCATCCAGGGGTACCAGGAAGTAGGGGCGCGCCTCAACAAGGATGTCCGGCCGATCTGGGCCTATTTCGAAGATGTCCGGAGGAAGCGCCATGCCACGGGCCGTGGCGCATGCAATCGTTTGGGGGCCTACGATGCCGTCCGCCGTGATCCCGGCACTGCGCTGGAAGGCCCGCGTTGCCTGGGCGGTTCCGGGGCCGAACACACCATCTGTAGCGCCTGAGTAGAGGCCGCATCGGCGCAAGAACTCCTGCCAGTGTTCGACTGCCGCCGCACATGTTCCGATATGCATCACACGCATGGAGAGCCTGCCTGGGTGACGTTGCCGTAAGCCACGAAGGGGACGTGATTAGTGCACGGCGTCATTTAGTAGCGTGGATTACCGTGTAGGGCAGAGGAGGCGGAAGGGGTCGCACGCTGATGTTCTGGAACCCGGCCTCGCCAAGCCATCCTACAAGGTCATTCTGGGAGAAGACCTCTCCGTCACGGGTGCTGAGGAGCATTTGGAGGGAGAAGAGGGCGGAGAATACCGGCTGTGTGCGAGAGGCGTCAAGCATTACGTCGCTTACCAGCACACGGCCGCCCTTGTGAAGAGCGCGATAGGCTCCTGCTAACATGCGGCAGATGGTGCTTGGGGCCATCTGGTGGAGCACGCCGGAAAATAGCACGGCATCGTACTCCTCCAGGCCGTACTGTCCCGATGTGGCATCCCCCGGCAGCACCGTTACGCGATCGGTGAGGCCGTCTTGGGCGATGAGTTCGGCGGCAATTGCAGCGATTGCCGGCAGATCGAGGACTACCGCGCGCATCCCCGGGTATTTCTCCACGAGAAGGGAGGCGTACGCACCTGGACCGCCTCCTACATCCAAAAGGCAGTGGCATCCCTCTACGTCTAGGAATTGGACCACCGCCCGAGCCATTCCCAAAGCGCGCTCGCGCATCCCAAGCACAAAGTGCCGAGTCTGTTCCGGATCGCTCCCCAGGTGCTGGGCAGGGTCCGCGACGGGCCGGCCGGTCCGTGCCGCATCGGCCAGACGCCCCCATAAGGCATATTGGTCTCGAGCCCAGGAGATGGCACTCCCCAGATATCCGGGACTGCCGGGAACGAGGTACTGCGCCGACGCGGGCGTGAGGGCATAACCATCGGGTGTTTGAACCAGAAGCCCCAGGCCGCAGCATGCATCCAATAGGATGCGGAGACCACGTGGCTTGGCCTCCAGGGCGTGTGCGAGGACCTCCGCGGGTTGAGGGCCCGAAGCCAACGCCGCGAATATGCCCAGATCGTTGGCGGCAAGCAAAGTGGCCGAGGCCCAATACGCCGTGGCGAGTTGCATGATGGGTGTGGCGTCCACATTATTGCCTGATGAAGAGGGGGGTGTACTAGGGTTCATGGAACGTTCTCCGTAAGGAATAGGGGTGGCGGCTTCTTTGGGCCCCTGGCAGAATGTCGGATGGTATTGTGACACGTACGGCAGGGAGTTCGCTCGCTTTCGCGCGTACGATGGCGATCGCGAAGATGCTTGGTGAATCGGCGGGCATCCTAGTCCCGCCGCCGAGGCATTCCGGTATGCCTAGGAATGGAATGCCTTCTTTCAACAGGGCTGCCGCCCTTGGATTTGGCAAGTTGAGGAGTGGAGGTTCTAGCACACCAGGATGCGGTACGTAATATATCGAAGATATGAGAGCAATCGTCTACGGCAACTTGGCCTGTCGCTTGATCTGCGGCCAACCCTGTCGAGGCATTGCACTGTCCCTAGAAGGAGAGAACACATGATGTGTTGCAAGTCAAGCGTCGGAGGGCGCGTCGGCCCTCTGGGCGGGAGGAGCGCGTTCACCCTCATCGAGCTGCTCGTGGTGATCGCCATCATCGCGATCCTCGCAGCCATGCTCTTCCCTGTCTTCGCACGAGCACGGGAGGCTGCCCGGAGAACCGCATGTACCTCGAACCTGCGCCAGTTGGGAGCTGCCCTCACCATGTACCTGCAGGACTATGATGAGACGTTTCCTGTGGCGAACTTCAACGACATGATCTATGGCTATCCACCTCAGGTTCATGTGGACGGCCAGGGCAAGCCCATCACCCTCAAGTCCGTTACCGAGCCCTATGTGCGCAATCAGGGAGTCTTTTGGTGCCCCACGATGCGGGGACAAGGTGGTCGCGCGCAAGTCTATCCCACAGACTACAACTACCTATGCGCCCACGGCTGGCACTTGGTGCCGGGCTTTACCAGTTTCGATAATGACACCTCGGGTGTCTGTGCACATCCCTTAGCCGCCATCGGGCGGACGGCCCAAAAGCCGATGGTCGTTTGCGACGGCCTAGGCGAACACCTGGGGGTGTCTACTGAGGATGTGTACATGAAGGGTGTGCTCGGTGGCCAGAACATCTGCTACGTGGATGGTCACGTAAAGATGACGCCGGGTACGTACCGGGATATCGTAGCGCTCTACATGGCACCGAATAACTAGGAGTGCGTCCACGTAGAGGTAAGGCCCTTGGGGGGCGGTGTGGTTCCGGTACCCGCAGCACCTGTAGTGGCCCTTATCGGAGGCGCTGTGTATGGCCTTACGTTCTTCCGCCGCAGGTTTGC
>Ga0078972_1004090_pt1 | contig 41363 bp, 34 predicted proteins | sample YelNatPaOPGAMG01_FD_67568 | JGI IMG/M metagenome (GOLD analysis project Ga0078972, IMG submission 67568) | Hot spring thermophilic microbial communities from Obsidian Pool, Yellowstone National Park, USA - OP-RAMG-01 (SPADES assembly) (version 2) | ecosystem: Environmental > Aquatic > Thermal...
AGCTCGCTTATGAAGAAGAAATCTTCTGCGAGTTGATTGTTCCCACTCAATTAGCCCCATTCGAAATAACGCCATTAATGGATTTCATTCGACAAACCAAACATTTGATGACCATTGAAGAAGGAACACGCACTATGGGCTGGGGCGCTGAAATATTATCCCAAATAATGGAACGAATGAATAACTCAGCCATTCGCGCCACTCGAATAGCCGCAAAAGACCATCCCATCCCAGCATCACCAGCCCTGGAAAACGATACACTTCCCGGATTGCGCGATATCATCACCGCAGCACACGCTATTTTAAATCATTCCTAAATGATCATTAGATATCAAAGATTGTCCAGTATAATGAGTTTGAAACAATGAGCCAATCCCCCTTAACTGTCACCTTTCCTTATATCAACCCTAATGAACCAGAAATGGTGATAGCATCTTTGCTTGTAGAAAATGGGCAATGGGTTTCACGGGGAGATATCCTTTGTACAATAGAGACAACCAAAGCCACACAAGAGTTAGAAGCAGAACAGGATGGCTATATTTTTGAGATTAGCGCTCAAAAAGGGCAAATTGTTAGAGCTGGAGAAGTGTTTTGTGTAATTAGCCCTGACCCTGCATGGCAACCCTCGATACACAAACCAATCGAAACCGAACCAAAACCTGCTCTCCGGAATATACGCATCACCCAACCGGCGTTAAAACTTGCCCAAGAAGCCAGAATAGACCTGCAAGCATTACCACCCGACGAATTAATCACGGTAGAACGGTTAAAAGCCTTATTTCCTCAATTATTTAGGGAAGAGACCCATGTTCCTATCGATAATGTCGATCCAAATGCAGTATTAATCTATGGTGGTGGGGGGCATGGAAAATCGTTGATTGAATTAATCCGGGCAGCCCATCTCTTCCCTATTGCTGGCATTATCGATGATGCAAAACCAATTGGCAGCTCTATTTTGAATATACCCGTGGTCGGGCAAAAAAATCATTTAGCATATCTCTACCAAAAAGGATTCCGATTAGCCATCAACGCAGTGGGTGGAATCGGCGACATCACCACTCGTATCCGTGTCTTTGAAACCCTCCACGCTATTGGATTTCGCTGCCCTACGGTTATTCATCCAACCGCTTTTGTAGAAAAAAGTGTCACGCTTGCCGAGGGAGCCCAAATTTTTCCCCACGCTTACATCGGCAGTGATGTAAGGGTTGGATATGGAGTTATCGTCAATACCGGCGCCATCGTATCTCACGATTGTGTGTTAGAGGATTATGTAAATCTTTCTCCTGGCGCTATTTTGGCTGGAGAAGTGACAGTTGGAGCAAAAACATTAATTGGTATGGGAGTGACCGTTAATTTACAAGTGCACATTGGTGAGCATTGCCGCATTGGTAATGGTGCAAACATTAAACGAGATGTCCCATCCAATACCATTGTCCATGCTGGGGAAGTTTGGTAAACAGGAATTCATACCGGAAACATCTACTATTATGAGCCATAAATCTCTGTCGAATATTTTGAAACAAAAATCTTTTCATTTCTGGTTGTCTGTAAGTGGTTTTCTTGGGATTAGCATGCTCCCATGCCCGGATTGCGGATCACCGATGATCGTTCACCTCTGGCCATTGGCCTTGTTATTTACCTTACGGCATGTCACCCATCGCCACCGGGAAAAATCATTATCTGAATTCGGTGACTTGCCAGAAATGTCCGGAGGACAAAATTGTCCCGCTAATTCAGTCAATCAGCGGGACAACTAACCCATTTCAACAGTTATCCGTGATTGTTAAAAATTAACTCCTCCCTTCCCGACAATTTCTCCTGAATCCGCTTCACTACAATGTTTAAGTGTTTTGGTTGATGGACAAAATCCAGGTCATCAGTCCGTAAAGTCAATACTGGGCAAATATCAAAATTTTGCAGCCAGTCATCATAGAAACTTTCTAATAAACTAAGGTATTCCTTCGTGATTCCGCTTTCAATCCCTCTTCCTCGTGCCTGAATTCGTTCTATCAATACATCAACCGGCGCTTTCAAATAGATTAACAAATCCGGAGCGGGTAATTGATTCACAATTAATTCGAATACAGTTCGATAGGACTGATAATCCCTTTCGGTTAGATTACCCATTTGATAAAGTGCCCGCGAAAAAATATACGCATCCTCATAAATACTGCGATCGAGGATCACCGATTGCGGTAAAGCCGCCATTTGCAGGTATTGTTTTGCCCGATGTCCAAGGAAAAATACTTGCAAATGAAACGACCAATTGCGCATATCGGCATAGAATTCCGCCAAATAGGGATTATCAGCAACGGACTCAAATGCAGTGTGCCAACCTAATTTCGCACCAATACGCTCCGTTAGCGATGTTTTTCCTGTGCCGATATTTCCAGCAACAACTAATAATCTCTTCATGTGAACCTAGCATTCACTATATCCACAAGCATAGCACTTGCGGCAACCTTCTTCATTAACCAATGCCGCCTGTCCGCACTCTGGACATAAATCGCCAATTTTTAATTGAAACTGCCCAGGGGTTTCTTCCTCTTCGAACTCTAGTGTATATGGTTGGTGAGCTCCACTTAATTCTTTTTCGGCAGTTTCTGGGGATGTACTCGCATATCTTGTTGAACCAGCGCTTTCTTTTTGCTCGAGATATTCTGCTAATACTTGAGCAACCCCATCTGGCAGCGAACGCACTCGATTCGGGCCAAAACCCAACGAGCGTCCTCCTCCTATTCCGGAGAGTTGTCTCCACACTTCTTTCAATCTTTCTCGGGGGTGAACTGGGGATGCCAAACGAAGGATATAAGAAATGAGCCGTCCGATTGCTTCAGACACCGCCGCAGTATCCGAGCCGGCTTTGGCAGTATTAATGAATACCTCAAACGGATTCTCGTCTCCATTCTCGTTTATCGTTATGAATGCCTTTCCTAAGGGTGTATTGATGGAGTATGTGAATCCATGTAGTGCCCGGGGACGCGGTTTCTTTTGCTCTTGCCAGAAAGCTATCTGTTCAGCCCGAACAGCTCTTTCTTCTTCCTCCTCGCTTAAGCTCTTTTTCTTTGCAGTAGCTTTTGTTTCCAAAACTACTTTCTCGCGTGAACCGGTAACATAAACCGTAATCCCTTTACAACCCAACTGCCAAGCTAGCTGATAAGCGATCATAACATCTTCTACTGTGGCATCAGCTGGAAAATTAATGGTCTTACTTAGACTATTATCCACAAATACCTGCATTGCAGCTTGCATGCGGACATGTTCTTCTGCTGTAATGTCCGTTGAAACCACAAAAACTTTTTGAATTGCTTCGGGAACCCCTTCAATTCCTTGACAGGAGCCATGTTCCATCACATGGGTAATAATCTTCTCTCGTTGCTCTTCGTTGATCCCTGCCTCAACTAAAGCTTTTTCAAACAAGGGGCTGGTGTAATTGAGTTGCAAATCCTTGCCGTTATCGTTGACATGGCGAATGTAAGCTAAGGCAAACACAGGCTCACAACCGTACCCTTCACAACCAGCAACCGTGGCGATGGTTCCAGTAGGAGCAATGGTGGTTTGGGCAGCATTCCGAATTCCATGTTGTTTGATGCCTTTTTCTATCTCTTTCCAATCGATTGCTGGTCTATCCCAATTTTGGGTATACGGGAAAATTGGCATAGGCGCTTTCCAGATTAAGTTTTCCGGATCGTAAATACTACCTTTGATTGCCGGGAATGGCCCACGTTTCTCTGCTAATTCAATACTGGTTTTCATTGCGTGATAACGGATGAATTCGATCACTTGCGAAGCAAATTCCTGTCCTTCTGGAGAGCCGTAGCGTACTCCCACATGATACATGAGATCAGCTAACCCCATAATCCCTAATCCGATCCGGCGAGCGCGTAACGCAGCTTCCTTTAGTTGCGGTACAGCCGGAACATACGCATTGGCATCCACCACATCATCAAGAAAACGGGTCGCTAAAATTGTACTTTGGCGAATTTTTTCCCAATCCACTTTATGATCCGCTGCAAAATGTTGTGCGAGATTAATCGAGCCTAAACAACAATTTTCGTACGGGCCTAACCATTGCTCCCCGCATGGATTCGTTGCCTCAAGCGGATAAAGATGTGGAACCGGATTACTCAAATTTGCCGCATCAAGGAATAAGACTCCTGGCTCACCATTATGATGCGCTTGCCGGACTATCTTTTCAAATAAATCGCGTGCTTTCACAACTTTATATACTTTGATTGGAATTCCAGCTGCCTCTGCTTGCTCAAGCGTTCCATCAAAATCATGGTATAAAGGAGAAGTGACATCCGGAAAACGCAGCTCCCAATCGGCGCCTTGAATGACGGCTTTCATGAACGCATCGGTGATTCCAACCGAGATATTGAAATTTGTAATGGCATTTTCATCGGTCTTACACGTGATAAATTCTTCTATATCCGGATGATCTACCCGCAAAACTGCCATATTCGCCCCTCGGCGAGTTCCACCCTGGGCAACTTCACCAAAGGCTTTATCATAGACCCGTAAAAATCCAACCGGGCCCGTGGCTTGACCAGCGGATGAACGAACGAGAGTGCCCTTAGGTCTAAGGCGGGAAAAGGAGAACCCATTACCACCTCCTGTTTGTTGTATCAGAGCCGCATCACGCAATGTCTGAAATATGCCGGTGGACTTACGCCCCATATCATCGCTGATTGGCAAAACAAAACACGCCGCTAATTGCCCTAGAGGTGTTCCCGCGCCGGTAAAAGTGGGCGAATTCGGGAAAAATGCGCGCGAGGTTAGGAAATCATAATACTGAAAGGCTAAACCAATTACATCCTCACCCCATTGTTCTTCCACTTTGGCGATCGAATAAGCAACTCGCCAGAACATACCTTCAACAGTCTCCGCCGGTTTTCCATCTTTCCCCCGGCGCACATAACGGCGGATCAACACCTGGCGGGCATTATCGGTTAATGCCACCTTTTTTAATCCCTCCGGTATCGGTGGAATGGCAATTAATTCATTAGAACGGCTTTGTTTTGTAGAATCTTTCAACATCGACACTTCTCCTCTCTGATACCATGATAAAGTTGATAAAATAAGGAACAATCCCCTTAATTCTTCGCTTAGATTGTTTTAACTTTCTAATAAACGGTCAATTTCGTTGCGGATTGCTTTTAAATCGTCTAATCGTAGATAGACAATTGCATAGCGAATATAGGCAATCTGATCCAATTCTTTTAGCCCTGCTATGACCATATCCCCAATCACTCGAGATGAGACTTCCGCTCTTCCCATGGATTGTAAATTTGCTTCAATTTCCCCAACTAAACGATCTATATCAGCTGCTGATACTGGTCGTTTGGCACAAGAAATACGTATACCACGCAACAATTTCTCGCGGTCAAATTCTTCGCGCGTCCCATCAGCTTTGACGACCAAAGGCGTAGCCAGGATCGGTCGTTCATAAGTGCTAAACCGTTCACCACAGTCTTCACATTCCCGACGACGGCGGATACCCCCGCGGTTATCGTGGGAAGTATCAATGACTTTCGTGTTAATACTTTTACAATAAGGACAACGCATCTTTTTTTAATTAAAATAGAACAAATGTATCCACAATAGCTGGGGGTAATTTTTAATAATCTACGTACATATTGGACTATTATTTGACATTTTAGCATACCAACAAAAATTTTGCAAGAGGGAAAATGATAAGATTAGGTTAAAAAATTAGAGGCGGCTGGGGAAGCCGCCCCTAAGCTGCCTGCATACTTTATGCGAAGGCAATCACAAATATGCAAGCAAGCAATCGTAATGGACTACATGGGAGGAGGATACCTGTAGTCTTTTACGATATATGCGAAATAAAATGCTCGTTTACCGCTTATATACCAGCGATTCCGAATACCGTTAACCTTTAATCAAGGTTTTCGAAAGATAAAAAAACACCTTCGATCCGCTATTATTTCAACCGATCACTCGTCGAGCGATTCCGCAAAAATGTCGGAATATCGAGGTCTTCGGTATTGAAAGCACGCGGTTGGAAATCTCGTCTTGGCGGGGTAGCATTTTGTACAGTATTTTGTACTGGTCGTTCGTTTTTCATTTCTCGTGGTGCTACCTGTTGCGGTCGCCCTGCTCCACCGGATCGCTCGAAACCAGTTGCAATCACGGTGATACGTACTTCATCTTTCATGCTGGGATCGATCACCGCACCAAATATGAGATTCACATCTGGATGGGCAGTGCTCTTAATAATCTCTGCTGCTTCATTGACGTCGAAGAGGGTTAAATCGTTCCCACCGGTGACGTTAAACAGGATTCCGCGTGCCCCATCGATCGTAATATCCAACAATTGGCTGGAAATCGCTTGTTCTGCAGCCATGCGAGCAGCCCCCTCACCTTTTCCAGTACCAACCGCCATCAACGCCGCTCCACCCTCAGACATGATTGTTCGTACATCAGCGAAGTCTAAGTTGATCAAACCGGGAACGGTAATTAACTCTGAAATGCCTTGCACACCCTGCCGTAATACATCATCTGCGAGTTTGAATGATTGTTGTACGGTTACTCGTTTATCCACAATCTGGAGTAAACGATCATTTGGGATAACAATCAAAGTATCCGCTTGCTCTTTGAGCTTATCAATGCCTAATTCTGCTGCCTGTTCTCGCTTCTTGCCTTCAAAGGAGAATGGCCGGGTTACCACACCAATCGTTAATGCACCCACATCCTTTGCGATTTGAGCAACGATCGGTGCTGCACCAGTGCCAGTTCCGCCTCCCATTCCGCCAGTGATGAAAACTAGATCAGAACCTTTGAGAACATTGTATATATCCTCTGCCGATTCCTCAGCGGCTTTGCGGCCCATCTCTGGGTCACCACCCGAGCCTAGACCACGGGTTAATTTTTCCCCAATCCGTACTTTTGTTGTGGCTTTACTATTGATCAATGCTTGGGCATCGGTGTTGATGCTGACAAAATCAACGCCTTGTAACCCTTCGTCAATCATGCGGTCTACCGCATTACAGCCACCTCCTCCAATGCCGACAACTTTTATGCGGGCAAAGGATTCGAGTTGATTTGGATACTGATTTGTACTCATAAAAAACTCCTCCTCAATGTAAATTAATGTTTTTGCTCTTTGCTAAATCGGTTTTCCATTATGGAAGTAACCGCCTTAACCATTCTTTTAGTGTTTCCCATGCTTGACTATTTCCGGGCAATTGGATTCCAACACCTTTATGGGTTTCTGGTGGGATAAATTCGTTATAGAGCATTGCCCATTTCAAAAGACCAACCGAGGTAGAAAAAGCCGGTGAATCCAAACGATCTGCCATTCCGATTAATCCTTCCGGCTTGCCAATCCGCACCGGCACATTAAACAATCGGTTAGCTAATTGCCGTAATCCTGGTAAAAGGCTCGAGCCACCAGTTAATACAATGCCTGCTGGTAACAAACCATCATAACCAGAACGTTTAATTTCTTGTAAAACGAGGCTTAGAATTTCCTCAGCCCGCGCTTCAATGATATGCGCCAAATCGGAACGGCTGATTTGGGTATAATTCTCTTCACCAAAAGGTCTAATTTGAAAACTTTCCCTCTCATCCACATCTGCTTCAATTGCATAACCGTGTTGCAGCTTCACTTCTTCCGCCTGAGACATCGGCAACCGCAACCCCTGTGCAATATCGGAAGTGATATGATTCCCGCCCACTGCTAAAACAGCAGTGAACCAGACATCGCCATTGACATATAATGCGATATCGGTAGTTCCACCACCAATATCGCATACTAAGACTCCCATCTGTCTTTCGGTTTCTGTCAATACAACCTCTGCAGAAGCTAGCGGGTTGAGCACAAATTGAGAGACTTCTACTCCCGAAGCACCAACACACTGGCGCAAGTTTTCAGTGGATGCCGACGAAGCAGTGATAATGTGTGTTTCCACTTCCAGCCGATAACCATGCATACCAATGGGCATGCGGATTCCTTCTTGTCCATCGACATTAAAGCCGCGATGAATGACATGGATAATTTCGCGGTTGTGCGGAATCGGCACTGCCCGGGCCGATTCAATCGCCCGGTAGATGTCATCCTGATCGATCACCCGACCACTCACCCCAACGACGCCTGTGCTGTTCGTCGAGGAAATCTGGGCGCCTGCCAAACTGACTAATGCCGAGTTGATTTCCATCCCAGAGGTACGCTCTGCCTTCTCGATGGATTTCTTAACCGCTAAGGAGGCAGCAGCTAAATCAACCACGACACCTTTTTTAATTCCCTGGGATGGTTCAACCCCCATCCCTAAAATTCGCAATTGACCTGGCGCTTCTTCTCTCCCAACCAACGTACAGACCTTGGTGGTACCGATGTCAATTCCAACTACAACAGGTTGTTCTGTAACCATTTTAGCGCTCCGTTCGGTAATATGGGGCATGCACATACTCCACGCTAATCAAAATCGGTTTTATATCTTCTTTTTTTAGTTTACTCACCATCATATTGTAAATTTTCATCTTTAAACTGATATTGTTGATTTCTCCAAAATATACATCCCAGCCACGTTTATCCTTCCAACCTAAACCATGTTCCTGATCGTAGACTAACACCGCTCCATCCGGTAATAAAGCATTTAGAGATAAAATACCAGAGACCATATCTGCGGGCAAGAAACGGGCTGCTTGACTATCGACATTGTCCATCGTCAACCCCAATGGTGCGCTGTGTGCTTCAATAGTCAATTTTGGTAAATTGGTAGACTGTCCTCGCACCGGGAATGCGTAGCCGTTGGCATCAATGAGTAACGTCCTCCCATCTTGTTTCCAAACGAGCATCGGTGTCCTTTCCACTACATTGAGGAAAACTTTATTGGGAAGACGTACCTCAAGATTAACCTGACTAAATTCCGGAAATAGTTTTGTTATTTTCGCTGTAATAGCTTGCGGGTCAACCGTGAAAATCGGGTGATCTTCTAAATTTAGTTCGAGGTTGACGTCTTTTAAAGTGATGCGATTCAAACCGGTTACAGTCACATCTGCTATTCTAAAAACAGGAGAAGTCCATAATAAATAAAAAATCAAAATTAGAAATAGGGAGAGCGTCCCCGATACAATGCGCCAGCTAAATCCAATAGCAGGAATCGACGGTAACCGAATTTCTGCCCCAGGTATACTCAATGGAATATCCATTCGGCGCTGAGATTTGGTCGCCCGTTTTGGCGACGCCATCGGTACGCCTTGCAAACCTCCCCGCACCATTACCGGCACCCGCCGGTCTACCATCTCATAGGTTCTCTTTTTGCTTGCGGGTTTAACACTCCCGAATTGTCTTGCCCGCGCAGCGGGTTTTGAGTCCGTGATAAAGGTTCGATTCTCTCGATTAGAAATTCTCTGATTCGATAAATTAATTTTCACTTCGTACCATTCTCCCTTCGATAACGATAGGTGGTGGCTTCCCGTTCTGATTTCCGTTCCAATGCCAGTTCAATCAAGCGATCAACGAGTTCTGAGTAAGCGATGCCGCTTGCAGCCCATAGTTTCGGATACATACTGATTTGAGTAAAACCAGGAATGGTGTTGATTTCATTCACATAAATTATCCCGCTACTTCTTTCCATTAGCATATCCACGCGTGCCATCCCCGCCGCATCGATTGCTTTATACGTTTTGATCGCTAATTCACGGGCTTGTTCTGCTTGCGTTTCAGTGAGTGGAGCAGGAATTAATAATTGAGATCGGTTATCATGGTATTTGGCATCATAAGAATAAAATTCATCCGCCGGGATTATTTCACCTGGCACGGAGGCAATCGGCTGTTCATTTCCCAAGACGCTTACTTCTATTTCGCGGGCGTCAATCCCCTTTTCAACTAAAATTCGGCGATCGAACCGAGCAGCTTCTTTTAATCCGCTTATAAGCTCTTCGCGGTCATGGCACTTGCTCACCCCTACCGAAGACCCTAGATTCGCTGGCTTGACGAACAAAGGATAGCTCGCTATTTTCTCGGACATTTCTACTACTCTTGCACTGTTTTCATTAATTTCACGGCGAGTAAAAACCCGGGAATCCGCAACTGCGATCCCGTTTGCCCGCATCACATCTTTAAAAATCCCTTTATCCATCCCAACTGCCGAAGCAACAACTCCCGAGCCAACATAAGCAATATTCGCCAATTCAAAAAGCCCTTGAATTGTGCCGTCTTCGCCAAATGTTCCATGCAGAACCGGAAAGACCACATCCACTTTGCGGATTAATTCCAATCGCTCTGAACCATTCAATGGATATAGCCGATAAATCCCTGTTCGAGAAGGATCTGCCAATAAGGTAGCAACACTGCAGCCATCCAACGTGCCATTGGATAATGCGGATAAAACATCTTCACCAGTCAACCATTCCCCTTCATGGGTAATTCCGATTTGGAGGACATGGTATTTTCGTGGATCCAAAGCCGCCAAAATGGAACGAGCGGAAAGCAGGGAGATTTCATGCTCACCTGAAACTCCTCCGAAAATTACACAAACCTCTATTCTTCGATCTCGTTCCGTCATTGTTATCACCAATTTATTCCGTTAATTGACTGTGCTTTTTTCCATTTGCGGAAAATCACCTAATACCTGAATTTCCAACTCCAATGTCACTCCGAATAGCTCATAGACCTTATTCCGCGCAATTTGAATGAGCTCCCAAACATCCTGCGCACAAGCATTTCCATTGTTGACGATAAAATTTGCGTGAGTCGGGCTGATTTGTGCTCCACCAACCCGCTTCCCTTTCAATCCCGCTTCTTCAATCAATCGTCCAGCATAATCCCCAAACGGGTTTTTAAATATGGAACCCATGGATGCCCCAGCTGGTTGAGAGTTTTTTCGCCGTTCGTTGAACTCATTCATTTTCGCTTTGACAATATCCACATCACTTTTCCAAACCTTTAAACTCGTACCGAGAACAACAATTTTCTCATGATGACGCTTAATGCGACTGTTTCGGTAACTATATTCAAAATCTGCGACTGTCCACCTCTGGCGAAGCAGCATTTCAGACGCTGGTTCACCTGTTCGTTGCAAGATTTCTGCCACGATTAAGCTATGCGCCATATCCCCATCGAATGCCCCGGCATTATTTACTACCGCTCCTCCAACAGTACCCGGGATTCCAACCGCCCATTCCAGCCCGCTTAATCCTTGTTCAGCAGCTAAACGCGCCACCGTCCCTAGGTTGACGCCGCTTTCAGCCCAAATTGACATGCCTTCTTCCGTTTCCATAACTTTGATGCGCCCCCTCCCTCTCGCACGATTGATGACTACTAAACCTGATAATCCCGCATCACTGATTAATACATTACTGCCGCTGCCCAATAATACATAGGGTATCTGGTTTTTCCATACGACCGTGATAACCTTCTCTAACTGCGCAGCTGTGTTTACTTCCAGTAAATACTCCGCAAAGCCCCCAATTCGCGCACTACAATAGCGCGACAATGGTTCATGCGGCTTTACCACTAAGCCACATTGGTTTTCCAGTACTTCTATTCGGGTCTTTAAATCTGATTCATGTGACATTCTGATACTCCAATTTGTCAATCATGACACTCCATCACTCCGATGGTTTAAAGACTCGAATAACATCTCATTCAAAGAATTGGCATCACCCGCCGATAATACAAGCACAATTTCATTCCCTTTCAGGTGTCCAATCAAAAACAGATAAGCCTCCTTAATGGATGGAAAATAATATTTATTGAGATGGGGAATTTCCTTAACTAATTTTTCCATTGAAAAGCTTTGTGGTTGGTTTTCACGGGCAGCAAAGACATCTAACACAATCAGTCCATCTGCGCCTGCGAAAGCTTCACGAAATTGATTCCAGAGCGTCATCGTCCGTGAATAAGTATGCGGCTGCCACACTACCCAAATGAATTGTTTTGGAAAGCGAGTTTTTGCCGCAGCGATCGTAGCGCGTATCTCACTGGGGTGATGCGCATAATCGTCTATCAATACCATATCGCCAATTCGCCCATGCTCTTCGAAACGGCGCCCTGTTCCATGAAATTCTGATAATGCTTTTGTCACTTCCTCTATGGGCATCCCCATCCAGTGACTTAAAGCGACTACCGCTAAAGCATTCTGAACATTATGCTCGCCCGGAACATTCAGTTTAACTTGCGCAATGAGTTCATCGCGATAATAAGCCAAGAAATCAAATGCTCCATTTTCATTGATCCCACTAATTTTTGCTTTGTAGTCGAATGGATGATCATTGATTTTTCCAGATACACCATAGTAAATTTTCGTTGCCGCGCTATTGGTCTGTTGGAAGACATTTCTAACCCCTTGATCCTCAACACAACCAATAAGAACGCCACTCGCCTCTACTTGATTAGCAAAACGGACAAAAACCTCTTCGAAACTTGCTGGTGTGGGATAGCAATCTGGATGATCATGTTCCACATTGGTGATGATCGCCGCATAAGGATTTAACCCAAGGAACATTCCATCATATTCATCGGCTTCGATGACGAAATACTCCCCTTTACCTGCGTGAGCATTCGTTTTTAAGTCTAAGGAAGTTCCCCCAATGATATAAGTAGGATCATATCCCATCCGAGTGAATACCCAAGCACACATCGCAGTGGTAGTCGTTTTCCCATGAGTCCCTGCAATTGCAATCGTTTTAAAATTAGATGTGAGTTCTTTCAAAAAATCCAATCGTTTCCAAACTGGAATCCCTTCCTGTTTGGCTGTTTCTACTTCGATATTTGTGTCGGGGATGGCGGAAGAGCGGATGATCAATTTAGCGCCACGGATGTTTTCTGCCCGATGCCCAATCGTAACCGGTATCCCCTGATCGATTAATTCTTGCACCATAACCGAATGCGCTCGATCAGAGCCAGTCACAATATACCCCCGCTCATGCAAAATGCGGGCAATGGCAGATAAACCCGTGCCACCAATCCCGATGAAATGGACATGACCTCTCTCACTCATCATCAAATGAACACCACCAGAACGAATACTGCAAACAAAATCACCGCAAAAAATATCGCTGGAATTCCCAACCAGCGCGGTGCCAATAACGGTAACAAACTCTTGATTGCGTCAAAACCGGGTAAATCCGCCCGCGGCGCTACCAAATATTTATTGAAAGGATAATGTGCCTGGTCTAAAAAGTACCAAATGGAACCAATAATCAAGAATCCATTCACAGCCCCTAAGACGAAACCCAATAACATATCCGATAACTTTTCGCGAGCAAACTTAGCAGCGCTGAACTTAGGAATATTTGGCGTCTGATAACCAAAGAAAATCAGCGCTAAAATTACCGCTGTACGTGTCCAAAAATACGAAATACCATTCTTGATATCCAAAAATTCTTTTGCCTGTGGAACATACCGCTCCAGTACAGCTAAAATAAATAGAGCAAGGATTGCACTGAAAGTAACCAAGATCTCTTTTGCCCAACCACGCATGGCGCCAATTACTGCAAACAAAAGGATGAGTAAATAAAATACCGCCGCAAGACTAATCATTGACGCCTCCTTTGTGCTGCCCTAGTTCGAGAATGCACTGTGCAATGGTATGAGCTGCCTCTGGTTTGGCTAATCCTTTCATCGCCTGGCGCATTGCTGCGAGTTTTTCTGGATGGGACATCACTTCGCTCACACTGGATAATAGTTGATCGGTTAAATGATGATCATCGATAATTATTGCTGCATGATGCTGAGCTAAGTATTCTGCATTAATTTGTTGATAATGCCAAGCATGAGGATAAGGAACCAGAATTGCCGGCAACCCAAAGAGGGGCAATTCACCCAGTACCGAAGCACCTGCCCGACAAATTGCTAAATCTGCAGCAGCAAGGGCAGCGCTCATCTCTTCATGCAAGTAGGGATAAGCATGATAACGGTTCAACAAACCGGATGAGTCATTCTCCTTCAGCGCATTGATCTTCGTTTGTAAGACTTCCCAATCCAAATTACCGGTAACATGGACTATTTGGGCAACTTGGAGTAACTCCATAAGGTTTGCTAACACAGCGTTGTTAATAGAACGCGCCCCTTTACTTCCACCAAATACCAGAATGATCGGGGTGTCACAATCTAACCCTAATAGTCGACACGCTTCTTCTTTCCGGTTAGGATCCCTTACCCATTTTTGATGTTCAAGGCGGGTTGGATAACCGCTTACAATAATATCCTTTTTCACAGGGTAATATCGACGGGTTGTCTCGGTTGTTACAGCAATTTGATCCGCAAAACGGGCAATAACCTTAAGGGCTAAAGCCGGTTCAATATCCGGCACATATAATAAATGACGTGGTCTTCCTTGTTTCCATAACATCGTGCGCGCCGCCACCGCAACTGGAAATGCTAAAAATCCTCCGGTAAAGAAGATCACATCGGGTTGGAAACGGGATAAAATCTTGCGGGCTGCCAGAATACCGCGACCAAGCTGATAGAGATTGCCAGGGATGCGCTTCCAACCAACCCCATGTAAACCAGCCGCGGGAATTTCCTCATAAGGAAAGCCAGCTCTACCCACCAACTCTTTTTCCATCCCACCTATTCCGCCAACCCACAATGGGACGATTTGCGATTTGGAAGCAGACCCTGCTTGAACATCCATATTATTTATTTCCAGTTTTGTCTCATTGCACAGTGTTTGCAGGACGGCGAGGGCGGGATACACGCCTCCGCCGGTCCCCCCGGCGCAAATCAACAATCTTAGCGAAGATGTCATTGCTTGAATCCTTACTTTCCTCCGAGCGAATTGCAACATTTAAAATCGTTGCAATTGCAAATATCGATACAACCAAATTCGATCCTCCTGCACTGATAAATGGCAATGCGTTTCCTGTAAAAGGCATCAAATTGACAATTTGCGCCATATTAACAAACGCTTCCATGACAATCCATAAGGTCATCCCTGCAGCTAAGAGCCTGCCAAGCTGATCAGGAGCTCGCTGAGAAATGGCTAAACCACGCCATAAAATGGTCAAATACAACCCAATCAGTAATATTGTGCCGATTAACCCTAATTCCTCACCGATTATTGCAAAGATGCTATCCGATTGCGGGGTAGGTAAGCCAGTTCCTTTGGTGACCCCATTCCCTAATCCAACCCCAAAAATCCCGCCTTTATAAAAAGCTTCCAATGATCGTTGCACTTGATATGGTGCTAAAGTGGGATCAGAAACCCCTTGAAACCATCCAAACACACGCGTTCGTCCAGTATTGGTCGTTAATACAATCAAAATACCGATCACTATCACACCAAAAATTAATATTAATATCTCTTTCCAATCCGCCCCTGCGAGGAAAAACAAGATCCCGCCGATAACAATAATGGTCAGTACGGCACTGTAATCTGGTTGTAAAAGGATAAAGCCGCTCATAATCGCCAGGATCATAATCAATGGCAAAAGGCCTAAACGAATATCTTTCAATGATTCTTTTCTTGCGTCCAACCATACTGCCACGTATACTACCGTGACAAATTTGGCTAATTCGGAAGGTTGATACGCACCACCAAAAAGACCTCTTCTAGCACCGTAGCGATTTTCTCCAATAAAAAGCACTGCAATCAAAAGAAGAATCACCACCCCAATAACAGGGATAATAAACTTTTTCCAAACATGGTAATCCACCAAAACTACCAGTGGTGCAGCAGTTAATGCGATGACCAAGGCGAGCACCTGGCGGAGGAAGATTGAATAGATCGAAAGAATCGAGCGATCTTTACTGATATAGAACGAGATATCTGCGCTGGCTGAATAAACCATGATTAGTCCAAACAAAAGCAACGCAACCGAGACGATAATTAATGGCAAGTCGAGTCGCAAATATACTCGCTTCGCTGGTAGTCTCGCAGGGTCTGCCTGAGATTTCCAATTCGTTTTATTTACAAATTCATTACCCATTTTCGAAAACACTCGCCACGCTCCTCAAAATCACGAAATTCATCAAAACTTGTTGCGCCTGGTGATAATAAAACCACATCACCATCTTGTACGACACCAGCCGCTGCCCGCACTGCTTCTTCCAGGTTTCTACAGCGCGCAATCGGTGGCATTTCGGGTTTACCTACCTCATAAAAAGCTCGTTCAATTTTTTCGGCTGCTTCGCCGAATAAAATCAGATAGCGCGCCCTTTCCATCGCTAATTTTGCAAAATCTTGCCAGGGTAAATTCTTGTCTTTTCCGCCGAGTAATAAAACCAGGGGCTCTTCAAAAGAACGGATAGCTGCCATACTTCGCTCTGGAGCTGTCGCAATCGAGTCGTTATACCAATCCGCTCCATGCCACTGGCGCACAAATTCCAGCCGATGTGGAACACCCTTAAACCCGCTCACTCCAATCCGACACGCCCAGGCTGGTATACCAGCCGATAAGGCTATGGCACAAGCAGCCAATACATTTTGGATGTTGTGTTCCCCGCGCAGTGCTATCTCTCCGATTGGTAATAACTGGGTTGTCTTTTTACCATCCCAGAAGTTAATCCACCCTTCGTCTTGAAAAGTACCTACGTATTGATCATTATATACTTTCCCAAAAGTATTCAACTCGCCGCGCACGCTCTCCTTCAAACCCCAAGACCCAATATCCTCTCGATTTAAAATTGCCACATCATTATCTTGCTGATAATGGAGAATCTGGGCTTTCGCTTCGATATACGCTTCCATTGTCCCATGACGATCAAGGTGGTTTGGAGTAATATTCAAAACTGCTGCGATCTGGGGAGAACGGGTTAGGATTTCTAATTGAAAGCTGGATAATTCTAAGATAACCAAATCCTCTTTGGACATCTTCTCCAAATCATTGATCAGGGGCGTTCCAATATTTCCACCAATCCAAACCTTTTTATAGGGTTTGTCCATAACTCCTGCGCTACAAGCTGCTTGCGCAATCCGCCCGACCAGTGTAGTTGTAGTGGTCTTGCCAGCGGAACCTGTGATTCCTACAACCTTAGCTGGCGTTTGTTCCAAAAATATTTGTGTATCATTGGTAAGCGGAATTCCCCGACGACGCGCTTCCACCACCAAGGGTAAACTCAACGGAACACCACCAGATATACACACTATTTCTGTTTCATCTAACAACTCAATCGGATGAGAACCAAGCACCCATTGAATCGGATAATCAGCGAGGGCACTCTGGCTCTCCATTAATTTTTCAGCCGTTTGTTTATCATTTACTGTCACATGAGCGCCATGTTCCACCATGAAACGCGCCAAAGCCAAACCTTGCCTTGCCGCGCCTAATATCAAGACCCGCTTTCCGTACCAGGCATTAGGAGTATTATGGTTGCGTATATTTAGCTTCGTCACGATCGTATCTTCCACAGAGTAACCAACCTTAACTAAACCAATGCCAACCCAATCCCAATCATGGCAGCCAGTAAACTGATCAACCAAAATCGTTGCACCACCTGGGTTTCACTCCAACCTAATAATTCAAAATGGTGTTGTATCGGAGCCATTTTAAACACTCGCCTTCCTTCTCCAAATCGGCGTTTTGTGTATTTAAAATAACCGGTTTGAATAATGACACTCAACGTGGCGCTCACTGGGATAATTGCAATGATGGGTAATAGCGCCCATTGACCGGTCATTAATGCCACCACGGCTAAAGTGGCTCCTAACGCCAGCGAACCAGTGTCGCCCATAAACAACTCAGCCGGATGGACATTGAACCATAAGAAACCAAAAATAGCGCCAACCAATGCAAAACAAAACCGAGCAATAAAGATCTGGTGCTGCAAGATCGCAATCCCTCCATAACATGCAAAAGCAGTAGCAGAAATTAATCCCGCCAGTCCATCTAACCCATCTGTGAAGTTGACCGCATTGGAGGTGCCAATAATAATAAAAACAGCGATTGGCAAATAAAAGATTCCTAAATCGATGTTGCCTTTTATCCCCGGCAAAAACATATCGGGAACTTTTAGAAAATACTTCAAGCCAACTGCTGCTAAAGTCGCCAATCCCAGCTGCCCAAGGAATTTTGCCCTCACACTCAACCCGGTTCGTTTTGCAGAGCCAATTAAACCTTGCCAATCATCAATCGCACCTAAAAAGGCAAAACCGACCATCACACCCACCGGTAATAAAATAGACTTTCCCAGCAGCGTGAAACCCATAATCGGACTAACGTTCAATAAAACGGTGATAAGCACAACCGGTAATACGATCAGGATACCCCCCATGGTTGGGGTACCCATTTTGACCAGATGATGCTGTGGTCCATCCACCCGAATTGCTTTCCCAGCTTTGAAATAACGTAAAATACGCAGCAAAGGAGGTCCCCAGATCACCGTGAGCAGAAAACTCACACCAGCTAACGCCAAAGTCATTGGTGCCTGATTCACTCTTGCATCTCCAAAGCTGAGACTATCCTATCCATCCGCATACCATGCGAACCTTTAATCAGCACAATATCTCCTTCGTGCAGTATGTCTTTCAACAATTTGGTTGCTTCCTCAGTAGTTTCGACCATGTATAACTGCGAGCTTGGAAAACCGCTGCGGCGGGCTGCCAATCCGATTAACTTACCCCGTTTTCCAACTGTAATTAACTGATTGACTATTTCCGCTGCGCGAACGCCAACTAACTCATGGCCCTTTTCTTCATATACACCTAGCTCTAACATATCACCAAGGACGGCGATTTTTCGCCCATCTAATTCTTCTAACAGATTCAGCGCCGCCAAAGTCGATTCTGGGGAAGCATTATAAGAATCATCCACAATTAGTGCACCTGTTTCCGTCCGAACAACCGATAAACGTAATTGAGTATGGCTAGAACGCAATCCCTGAACAATTTCTTGCCAAGTTAACCCTTCCACTAAACCTACCGCCGCTGCTCTCAAAGCCGTATGAACAGAGTGGCGGCCGATTAAGGGAACAGTTAAGTATAATACTTCTGAGCAGTAGTGAAGCCTAAATGAGATACCTTCTAATCCACGGCTCTCAATTTGATCCGCCCATAAATCAGCCTGATTATCTAAACCATAATAAAACACACGCGCTTTGGTTTTTTCAGCCATTGCCCGCACATAAGGATCATCATAATTCAGCACTGCAACTCCTTGCGGAGCAGGCGGTAAAGCTGCAACCAGTTCGCTTTTCCCTTGCGCGATCGCATCCATTGACCCAGCTCGTTCCGCGTGAACCATCCCAATATTGGTGATTACCCCAATATGGGGGAGCGCAATGTCACACAAAAAGGCGATCTCTCCAGGAACATAAAAACCCATTTCTAGAACTGCCCTTTGATGGCCTTTGCTCATGCGGAGGATGGTGAGAGGTAACCCAATTTCATTGTTCAAATTTCCTGGATTCTTTAAAGTCGAAAAACGCTGGCTTAAGACATCTGCAACCAATTCTTTGGTGGTTGATTTGCCAACACTTCCGGTTATCCCAATCACCCGGATGTCTAACTTTCTCCGCCAAAAACGAGCCGCCTCTTGTAATGCTTGCAAACTATTATCTACGCGCAGGCATACAGGAGTGTTAACTGGTTCCGATATCTCAGCCCCTTTTCTCAAGTCAATTACTGGAAAATCATCCCCGACATCCTTTTCGACAATAGCGACATGGGCACCACGTTCAAAAGCATCTTGGATAAATTCATGTCCATCCACCTTTTCACCCGGCAATGCCACAAATAACGCCCCGGGGATTACCAGGCGCGAATCAACCACCGCATCAGTTATATGTTGTTGGGCGGTCATGTAGCGCTTCCCTACTAAGGCTTCCAAGATATCATTCAATGTCAGCATAAATTACCAGTTATCCATCATTAATTACTTGCTTTACGATACCGATCAGGCGGAATATTCATCAATAGCACTAACTGTTCTACAACCTTAGGGAATACCGGTGCGGCAACCTCAGAACCCCAAATGGATGTGGATGGTTTTTCCAACCAGATGTAAACCAAAAAGCGGGGATCATCCAGTGGGCCCCATCCAACAAACGAAGTGTTCGTCTCTCCACTGGTATAGCCTACTCCCGGAACAGGGATTTCTGCTGTTCCCGTTTTACCGGCAATTCGATAACCTTCCACGAGAGCATCCGATGCTTCTGCTTCTAATGATCGGGCAAGAATTTCAGAAACGGTTCGTGCTGTTTTGGCCGAAATCGGCATTGCGCTCACACTAGGCTCAATAAAATACTCTTGCCCATCTTTTATGATAGCGCGCACGATATGGGGCGTCATGATCTTACCATCGTTCGCCAATGCAGAGATCGCCGATGCCATTTGTAAGGGTGTTGCCGAAACGCCTTGCCCAAATGAATTCGTGCCCAAATCCGCTTCAGTCCAATTCGCATCTCCGGGTAATTTCAAAATACCACTCATCTCGCCCGCCATGTCCACACCAGTGGTGTGACCAATACCGAATGACTGCATATAACTATAAAAATCTTTCGCGCCTAATTGAGTTGCCACCCAAGCTAGACAAACATTCAAGGAGTATTGTAAACAACCTTGCATGGTTTGCTTCCCATGCCCAGCTCTATCCCAGTTGTAAATCGTGACACCACCTACATCGATCACACCACGATCTAAATAAGTTGTTTCATTGTTAACCACCCCTTTGTCAAAAGCGCTTGCCATCGTCAAAACTTTAAATACCGAACCGGGTTCATAAGTGGCACTCACTCCCCGATTGAAGATAAAGTTCTTTTTATTCATCATATCGTTGAAATCCCAATAATGGCTAATGTCAATTCGGGGTGTGTTTGCCATCGCAAGGATTTCACCGGTTTTGGGATCCAAAACCACAATCGTCCCGCTATCTGATCCCGATTGTTCTACTGCTCTATCTAAAACTTTCTCAACCGCCGCTTGAACTTCCCGATCAATGGTTAGCACCAAACTGGTACCCTCTGGAATATCCGGAAATTCTTTAACCATCCGCGGCTCATTTGGCACCCACAGTTTAATCGGTAAACCAGCTAAGACATTGTCATATTTCCCTTCAACGCCAAATACCCCTATTGGTGTTCCATCGTCTTCGTGACCTACATAACCTAAGATATTTGATGCGGTAGATTTTTCAGGGTAGACACGTTCCAGATAAGGCAGGAACTCTAAACCGCTTATTTTAGATTGCAAGCGGTATTTTTCCTGTTTTACCTGTTTATCATCCCTATCGCTCGGGGTTAAATATGCTTCCAGGCGGTCTATTTTTTCTTTATCCACCCTTTTATCCAACGGTAAATAAACTTGGTTTGGACTGGGAGGGTTTTCTACAGTCACTTTTACCTTGTAGTAATCTAATCCGAGAAAAACATTGGCAGTTAATGCAATCGTCTGCGGGTCGTTGACGGATTTATAATCCACCCCAACCTCATAAACCAGTTGATTACCAGCCAATAATTGCCCTTTGCGGTCAAAAATTAGCCCACGGGCTGGATAAATAGTCCATTGCGAACCAAGGTGATTGGTTCGTACTTCTTCCAACACTTTTCCTTTTTGGGCATCAAATAATAAAGAAACATGCTGCCCAAAAATAAGAGCAGCCATGACCGTGAAAAGCGTCCCTAAAATCATATAGCGCGTTGCGTATTCAGACTTCATGGACCATTCTCCTGTTTCGGAAGCGAAACTTTTTGGATTTGTGTTTTCAACCATTCAAATAAAGATTCGGTATAAACTCGCGGCAGTGACACAGCTACAGTTTGTATTTTTTTTGCTGGGGCGTTGGCGATAACTTGATCAATAGGAACATAGCCGGGAACAACCAAAAACATCTCTTCACCCGCTTCAATCCTTCTAAAACCCATCTCCAATGCCCTTTTTTCCATGACCGCTGAAGAAGTCAAAATCCCCAATTGAGTCCGCAAATGAGCGTTGACCATCTCTAAATCAGCGATTTCCCCTTCCATAATTAATATGGAACGACCATAAGCCGCAGCTCGCGCTGTAACATCAAGATAGAGAGAGGAAGCCAATATCACCACCAGCAAGCCAACCATGACCAACATCCCCATACTGAGGTGTTTTCGCCAAGGTGTTGTTTGATATGCTTGAGCAATGCGGTTAATTGAATTCATCTTCTTCGTCCTAATTTCTTCTCGCATTAAATTCTTGCAAGTGTCATGCCAATCAATGCGTCCTTTCAATTTTTTCGGCTACCCTCAATCGGGCGCTGCGCGCACGCGGATTCAACTGGATTTCCTGAGCGCTTGGCTTAATGGCTTTTGGTGTGATTAAGCGCAGCGATGCCTTATGCCCACAAGTGCAAACCGGTTGCCTTGGAGGGCAAATACAATCATGGCTTTCACGACGGAAAAACTCCTTAATCAAACGATCTTCTAAAGAATGAAAAGCAATCACCACTACTCTTCCTTTTGGTGCAAGTGCCTCGATGATCTGAGGTAGAACTTGCTCAACTGCCTCTAATTCTCGATTAACTGCGATCCGTAATGCCTGAAAAGTCCGCGTGGCTGGATGGATCGCCTGTTTTCTCTCGCCAATCGTCTTTGATATTATCTCTGCCAATTGGCCTGTGGTAGTGATCGGTCGGGAATGAACGATTGCTCGCGCAATCTGACGGGCAAACCGTTCCTCACCATACCGAAACAAAATCTGCGCTAGTTCTTCTTCCTCAAGATGATTGACCAAATCAGCCGCAGTCAACTCACTCGATGGATCAAAACGCATATCTAAAGGTGCATCTACTCGAAAGGAGAACCCTTTCTCCGCAATATCAAGTTGGAGAGAAGATACCCCTAAATCCAATAAAATACCATCTACCGAACCCCACCCTAGCATTCTCATTTGATCTAGGAGGGTTGTATAACTAGCATGGACGAGCGTAAATCGACCTTCAAACTCATGCAAGGTTTCTCTTGCAATACTCAGGGCTGTGGGATCCAAATCCATTCCCAACAATAGCCCATCCGGATCACTCGCCGATAGAATCCCCCTCGCATGCCCACCGGTACCAACGGTGCAGTCAATGTACTTCTGACCGCTACGTGGTTGAAGGTAAGTGAGAACCTCTTGGTAAAGAACAGGTTTATGCACTGCTTCGATTTGTAGAAAGTCGATAATCTATAAATCGAGCGACATTTGCCTCTGCATCATCTAGCAGTGCCTCATGCTCCGTCCAATTTTCAGCCGACCACACCTCAAAAAAATCACCAACCCCAACAATCACAACATCTGTGTCCAAATTTGCCTTCTGACGAAGATATTGCGGGATCAAAATTCGGCCCGCCTTATCTACCTCTACAGTTTCACCATTAGAGAAAAGATACCGACGTAGTAATCTCGCATTCGGATCGGCATAATTTTGTTCATTCACCTGATTGGCTAAATTCTCAAATACCACTGGAGGCATAACCAATAGGTTGGGATCAAATCCTTTGGTAATTATCGCCCCACCAGCTAACAATTCGCGGTATTTGACCGGAACGGTTAACCGTCCTTTACTGTCTAGGGAATGAAAATATTGGCCGAGGAACATCTGTTCTACTAATCCTTTTAAACCAGAACGCCGGAACCATTCCGGCATCCCACTTTGACCCACTTTCTCACACGGTCTTACACATTGTACAGCAAATTCGTCTGAAAATCAAGGGGTTTTGGTAATTAATTTTCATCTTTTCTTTATCAATTTTTCATTTTTTCTTCTCATTTTTTTCATAAATCATGTATAATTCGATAAGATTTATCCTGCCGCATATTATTTGTTTATCATTTATTTTTCTGCGGCTACGGCTAAGATGTTGATCTCAGCAAGAATGAATGTGCAGGTGTACTGGTGCTTTCACACCGACCGATTTTTTAGAGTATGTAAACAATAGATTTCGGGAGCATGAGTGAAGATTGACCCAACTTCTTTATACTTGTTACTGTCAAAAGGGTCTTAGCGCTAAACCCATCACACCATTCATGAACAGGTGTTTATTGATTTAAATACCTGATAAAGTAAGTTTAAAGAAAAACTGGGATCTTAATATTTCTTAACGACAGCCGTGGATCATGAGGCAGGATCACGGCTGTATTTTATTAATTGAATGTGCTATGGCGAAAACAATTACTGCATTGAAAGTACAACAAAAAAATACCCAACGCATCAATGTTTACTTGGATGGCGAATTCGCCTTTGGATTATCACGCATTGTAGCTGCGTGGCTTCAAGTAGGGCAGGAGCTCAGTGATGAGAAAATTTCCCAACTTAAAGCAGAAGATACTGTGGAAAGTGCGTATCAAAGAACTTTACATTACATTGCAATACGTCCACGTTCCGAAAAAGAAATTATTCAATATCTAAATAAAATCGGTTTGAGTGCTGAGATTCAAGACAAAATATTCGAACGATTAAAGGCGCATGATTGGATCAACGATCACCGTTTTGCAACCCAATGGGCGGAGAACCGTTCTTTATTCCATCCCACAAGTAAAAGGGCTTTGCGAACGGAATTATTTCTAAAGGGGATTGATCAAGAAACCATCAACGAAATAACTGCAAATTACGATGAAGAGGAAAGTGCATACAAAGCAGCACAGAAAGTACTTCCACGCCTTCACGACCAACCGGCGTATCAATTCCAAAAGAGACTCTATTCCTTCCTCGCCAGGCGTGGTTTTTCCTATGACATCATTCAATCCACCATTCAGCGTCTTTGGACTGAAATTCAAACCGAACAACAAAACTATTCAGAAAATGAGGTATCCAAAGAATGGAAATAAGATTTTGGTTGATTTTCCCAATTGCATTACTGGCTTTAATTTTAGGAACAGCCATCGGGTACGCTCTTCGCCAATTTCTCCTTGAGAAGAAAATCACACAAGACAAGGAAGAAGCAGAGCGCATCATCCGCGATGCTATTCAAAAAGCCAATGATATTGAGCTAGAAGCGAAAAACAAAGCGCTGGAACTTCGCCAAACTGCAGAAGCGGAAATTATCCGCCGCCGCAATGAATTGGCTCGCGAAGAAGATCGCCTTCAAAAGCGTAGAGAAGAACTAGACATTCGAACCGACCGGCTTGAAAAACGAGAACAAGCCCTTAATAAACGCCAGAGCTTGGTGGATAAACGTGCTAATGAGATCGATAAGCTATATGAAAAAGAAATGGAAGAACTCCAAAGAATTGCGAACATGACCACTGATGAAGCCAAGAACATTTTGCTGGCAGAAGTAGAAAAAGAGGCTCGCTCCGACATGGCACGAATTATCCGTCAAATCGAAGCAGAGGCGCGGGAAGAAGGAGAAAATCGGGCGAGAAAAATTATCACTGCCGCTATTCAACGCGTTGCGTCTGAGCATGTTGGTGAAGTATCCACCTCCGTTGTCCCACTACCATCTGACGAAATGAAAGGGCGCATTATCGGGCGGAATGGACGGAATATCCATGCTTTTGAACAAGCAGCTGGTGTCGATGTCATTGTCGACGATACACCAGAAGCAGTGACAATCTCCTGCTTTGATCCTGTTCGACGGGAAGTAGCCCGCCGAACCCTAGAAAAGCTCGTTCTGGATGGTCGGATTCACCCTGCTCATATTGAGAAAATCCTTAAAAATGAGCAGAAAGAAGTGGAGCGGGATATTATCGAAGCAGGCGAACAAGCAGCTTTCGATGCCGGAGTTCCAGGGCTTCACCCGGAAATTATCAAAATGCTCGGCAGATTAAAGTATCGTACCTCTTACGGGCAACAACAGTTATCTCACGCCGTTGAAACAGCCCGCTTAGCAGGCGTTATTGCGGCAGAATTAGGCGCCAATGTTGAAGTTGCCAAAGCAGGTGGTCTCTTGCATGACTTGGGCAAGGCGATGGATCATAATGTAGAAGGCACCCATTCTCAAATTGGAGCAGAGTTCGCTAAGCGCTATGGTGTTCCGCCAGCTGTGGTCAATGCAATCGCTTCTCACCACCACGAAGTTGAACAAGAAAGTGTCGAAGCCGCGATTGTCGAAGCTGCAGATGCGATTTCGGGTGCCAGACCCGGTGCAAGACGTGAGAGCCTCGAACAATACCTTAAACGTGTACGCTCATTAGAGGAAATCGCTAACTCTCAAAAGGGAGTTAGCCAGAGTTATGCCTTGCAAGCCGGGCGTGAAATTCGCATCTTCGTCAAACCAGAAGAAATTGACGATTTAGAATCCATCCGCCTGGCGCGCGATATCGCCAAGAAAATTGAGGAGACAATGCAATACCCAGGACAAATCAAAGTGACCGTAATTCGCGAAACGAGGTCGATTGATTACGCAAAATAGCATCCTGTCATACGAGGCTGGATTAGCGCCACATTGATATGGCGGGTTGAGTGTTGTACTGAGCTTGTCGAAGTGCTTATCGAAACCTCCGTTGGTCGAGCGGTGTATTAAGTTTGTCGAAGCGCCGTCGAAACTCCTGGGTTGAGCGTTGTATTGAGCGTGTCGAAGTGCTTATCGAAACCTCCGGATAGAGCTTGTCGAAACTAACGGAGGTTTTGTTATACGATGAATGCTATTCAACCCGTTAGGATTGTGGTCTCGATACGCTGCTCTTGAAGAGCATTTGCAACGCCTCAACTGACAGCAATCTGTAGGTTGAGACTATTGAAACCCTTGGGTTGAGCCTGTCGAAGCCTTCTCGATGTGCTTATCGAAACCCCGTTGCTTGAGTTCATCGAAACAAATCTCACAGAAACGGATTTTCCAATCGTTCTATTAATACCGAGGTTTCTGGTCCATGCCCCGCTAACAGCCTGGTTTTATCCGGTAATGTCAGAATATTTTGATGGATGCTATTGATCAATTGATGAAAATCTCCTCCAGGCAGATCAGTTCGCCCAACACTTCCTTGGAATATCAAATCACCACAAAAACACACTGCCAATTCTGGACAATAAAACACCACATGGCCAGGGGTATGGCCTGGGGTATGGCGCACTTCAAATTGGTAATCGCCCAAATTCAATCTTTGCCCATGATAAAAACCAAAATCAGGCTCCGCGCCAGTATCAAATCGTAATCCGAATAACGCAGCTCCGCCTTGGTTACGCCATAAAGGGAGATCTTCAGGATGCAATCCTACACTTATCGGGCTCTGGGTTGATTGCCTGATTTCCTCAACACCACCAATATGGTCAAAGTGCGCGTGCGTTAACCAAATAGCTTTGATTACCCACTGATGGTTTAATGCTGCATGTACAATTGCCTGACCATCATCAGCTGGGTCAATCACTACCGCTTCTTTTGATTCATCATCCCCTAATAAGTAAGTATTCGTCTGCACCATCCCAAGCACAAAAGGATGAATTTCTACCATATCACCACCTCACTATTGAATTTGCGACAATGATTTAATAATCTTGAGCTTGTTTTGTAACCATGCTTCCAGCAACCATAATAAACTTAATAGTATTCCACCCCCTCCTAACCAACGTAAAGCGGGCATACTTAGCCCAAATAATCGCTTGACTGTAATCGTAAAATGTTGCGCGCTCAGGATCAAGCGTTTGTCCTGATTCTTCTCATCATCTCGCAAATATCCGTAAATCCAAATCATTCCATCATGCTCCCCTTCTTCCATCGCTGCATTTATGTCCCAATTTAAAGTGAGATTACCTCTATCAGACCAGGCTTGCTGTATTTGTGCCGCTGGGGATACTCTCAGGTTACTCAAATCTAAATCCGCCTCTAAAAATAAATGAGGGCTTGTTCCAAAAATATTCGAGTTTTCGTTTTCGGACATTGTTCGGGAAAGCTCCAGTCCGTTTTCCCCTCCTTTTATGTTCAATTTAATATTGCTCCGACTCCCATACCAAACTAAATCTGGAGTGGATAGCTGAATTGTTTGTGGCAAACTATCCGTCATCAATGCCATTTTCTCCAATGAAATAACTGGATTACCCATTTGAGCTGCTGTATTTTCCAAATTTTGGTAATTTAAAGCCAGAATATCTTTCCATTCAATCTGGGTAATCCGAACGGTTTGATGAGGCGGAATAAATGTCCAGATTAATAAACCGCTAAAAAAGGCAAGTGCACCTAGTCTAATCCAGATACATCGCTGCTTGATTTGCATTGTAAAATTATACTTCATGGCAGAGTTATCCCTATCTGATCGGTGAAAAACGTGTTAAACTCTAAAAAAGGTTTATAAGGAGTTCATTCAATATGAGTCTGGATCATCTGCTTTGGTATATCTTAATCGGTTTTGTGGCTGGCTGGTTAGCCAGTCGCATTATGCGCAAAAGTAATTTAGGATTGATAGGAAATATCGTGATCGGAATTCTTGGAGCAGTTATCGGAGGTTATGTATTTAACATCCTCCGTATCTCAGTCCAAGGTTTGGTTGGCTCACTGGTAACCGCCACAGCCGGGGCGATCATCTTGCTTTACTTAATTGGATTAGCAAAGAAGATATAATTATTCATGTTTAACCCAACGATAGCTCCTGAACCACGGATTAATGTACTAATCAGTAAAGGGTGGCAAGATTATACTTTACTCGATACCGGTAACGGACAACGCCTAGAAAAAATTGGACCTTATAAGTTTATCCGTCCGGCAGTTCAAGCAATGTGGAAACCAAGTTTAGGGGCTTCCGAGTGGCAATCGGTGCACGGCACATTTCTTCCTAATCGTTCCGAAAGTGGTGGGCAATGGCAAATGCATAAACCAGTCCCTGCCAGTTGGGAGGTTTCTTACAAAACGCTGAAATTCAAAGCCTATCTGGCCAGCTCTCGTCACATAGGTTTCTTTCCTGAACAAGCTCCTCATTGGGATTGGATTCAGCAAATGATTTCGACAGCAGCGCGGCCTGTTCGGGTATTAAATCTATTTGGCTATAGCGGTGTTGCCAGTTTGGCTGCTGCATCCGCAGGTGCTTCAGTCACCCATGTCGATGCATCGAAAAAAACCGTCCACATCGCGAAAGAAAATCAGCAATTAAGCCATCTGGTAGATGCGAATATGCGCTGGATTATCGATGATGCATTGAAATTCCTCCGTCGAGAGCAACGACGGGGCATGAAGTACGATGGCATCATCCTTGATCCGCCCAAATTCGGTCGTGGACCAAAAGGAGAAGTCTGGGAGTTTTTTGAATTACTGCCTGTTTTACTTGAACTATGTAGTCAAGTAATAAGTGCCCAGCCGTTATTTTTTCTTCTTACTGCCTATGCCATTCAGGCATCATCCATCACCATCTACAACACCGTTAATGAATATATACCCTTTGCCAATGGTGAACTAAGCTGTGGTGAATTAACCCTGGAAGAAAACTCCGCAAAACGTTTATTATCCATGGCAATTTATGTTCGCTGGCAAAATCACTCCACAGGGAATCGATAAAGAAAATCCTCCCTCTATGGGGAGGATTCTAGGTAGATTCACAAATTCTTAACCAAATCGTTCTTCCAGCCAAACATCCGCATCGTTATGATAACCAGCCTGTTCCCAAAACCCAGGTCGGTCTTCTGCAGTAAACTCTAAACCTCGTAACCATTTTGCCCCCTTCCAAAAATAGGGTACTTTCAAATCATCCCTACCTACAATATTACCCACTACACCCCGCACTGGATATCCATGATCGGGGGTGAGCGGTTTCCCATCATAATGAGTGGCTAACAAGAAATTATCTTGTAACATCACTTCCATAGGTAAATTTGTTGTAAACCCATATTCAGCATGTTGAATAATGAATCGAGCGGTCGGTTTTGGTTTGATGAACCCTTTTTCCACCAGAGTTCTCAAAGAAATTCCCTCCCAGCGTGTATCGAATTTACTCCAGCGTGTGACACAATGCACATCCATGGTCACCTGTGTTCGGGGCAACTGGTTAAATTCATCCCATGTCCAAACCACGGCTTGCTCGATTTCGCCCCAAACACGAAAATCCCACGTAGCTGGGTTAAAGGTGGGTACAGGCCCATAATGAAGAACTGGAAATCGCTGGGTTAGGGATTGTCCTGGTGGTAATCTCCCTTCTTTCAAAACCCGTTCTTCCTCTTCGCGTCTTCGGAAAACACTATCAAACATAAATACCTCCAACTACAAGATTATACCAGAGGATAACGGTCTGATTAGGACAGATTTACCGATTCGCCGGGTTTAAGAACGACCACTTTCGTTTTCGTCTCTGCCTCTACCTGTTTTTTCCAGGCGTTGACATCTTGGGCAATTAAATCCCAGGTGTTGTAATGAATAGGAAGGACAATTTGAGGGTTAATCAATTTGACTGCTTTCAGCGCGTCGAGTGGTCCCATGGTGAAATTATCACCTATCGGTAAAGCAGCGAGATCTATCCCTTCCTCACCAATGAGGCGCATATCCCCAAATAATCCGGTATCGCAGGCCAAGTAAATTTTCTTCCCATCGGCGGTATATAAAAGAAATCCAGCTGGATTTCCACCATAACTGCCATCTGGCAGCGCCGAGCCATGCACAGCCTGGGTTAGTTTTAAATAGCCAAACGGGTGATGAAAGCCTCCACCAATATGTTGTGGATGGGTGCGTACACCTTGTTTTGATAACCAATTTGCAACCTCAAAATTACTGATCACCAAAGCATCTTGCTTCTTTGCGATTTCGACCGTATCGCCGACATGATCCCCATGGCCATGGCTCACCAGTATAAAATCTGCTTTAACTTGGTCAGGTTTTATCGTCGCTGCCGGGTTATCACGGAGGAAGGGATCTACCAAAATATGATAACCACCACTTTCAATCCCAATACATGCATGTCCATACCAGGTTACGGTTGTCATTTCATCCTCCTTATCCTACAAATAAAGCTTTTAATTCAAATTTCCACCAAAAAGTGGATTTCTAATTAAGATTATATCCCCATTTAATAACAATTCCGCAAAGGAAAAATTAAATCATTACGAAAGTTGATCTTCATTTCGTAAAGCGGAATTCATTTCGCAACCAATGAAACGGAGCTGGGTCAAGAGGGTGCAATGGGTTTAATCCTGCTTGTATCGTCAGGGACTCAAGCCCGCCTCAACCAAAGGCAACATCACTATCGCTCAACAAAACTTTTCCAACGTTGATATTCTTGCAAAGCCAATATGGTCTACAAACCATGGGGGTGTCATTCTTGTATTCTTCGAGTTCCGATATCGTGATGCCAATTTTCTCATTAACACTTGCAGAGAAAGATAATTTCTTGTATAGTAAGATTAGGATTCCAAAAGACTTTTTTATCTTAACGGAAATCAAGTTATACCGTGAACAACCGGAAGAAAGTATTTTGGTTTTTCGTTTGCAAAACCTGTGCAGCCATTCTCGTATTGCTGGCTGCCGCCCTTTTCCCTTCCCCTGCCTTTGCACAATCCTCATCACCACGGTTAGTCCATCTTAATACCACGGATGGGCTTTCTCATGATATCGCGCGCTGCATAATCCAAGATTACCTCGGTTTCATTTGGATTGGTACGCAAGGGGGGTTGGATCGCTTCGATGGCAACTCATTCGTGTCCTTTCACCATCTCCGCAGTCAACCCGATTCATTGAGCAATGATACAATCAATGTGCTTTACGAGAGTGCTCAGGGGGAACTCTGGATCGGAACCGTTTCTGGATTGGATCGGTTAGCTGCGGATCGAAAAAGCTTTGTCCATTATGGGGAAATTTATGAATCCGTGAATGCCATCCTCGAGGATTCGCAAGGCATTATGTGGATCGGCACTGCTGGCAGTGGGCTTTATCGCTATGATCGCACAAGTGGAAGCTTTCGACAATACCTTAATGATCCAGCTGATGAATCCAGCCTTAGCGACAATCACATCAATGCACTGATCGAAGATGAGCAAGGGCAACTATGGATTGGCACAGAGTATGGAGGGCTGAACGTTTACGATCGGACACAGGATCGATTCGCTGCATTCCATCATGCTTCTAGTGACCCTTTTAGCCTGCCTAACGAAAGGGTCACAGCATTGCTGATAGATCCAAACGGGGTGTTATGGGTGGGCACAGGCAACCTGCAAGACGAAAAACGAGGCGGATTGGTGACCTACAATCCACTACAAAAACGCTTTTTCCCACAAAATCTTGTCTTGAGTAATCTGCAGGTAACTTCGCTTATGATGGATCCAAAAGGGACACTTTGGGTGGGCTCACAAAACGGCTTATTCGCCTATGATCCGCTTTCAAAAAATATCACCCCGTTTCAGCACAATCCATTAGACCCTTCTAGCCTGAGTGAGAATAAAATAACCTACTTGTTCGTAGATGACAGTGGTATTTTATGGATAGCTACTGACGGAGGTGGCATTAACAAATATGCCCCTGCCAAGGACCGCTTCCACCGCTATCAAGCAGATCCTTTAACTCCTAATAGCATTCAAAACGCCGCAGTTGGAGCAGTTTTGAAAGATCATGCCGGTACATTGTGGATCGGATATCACAATAATGGATTGGATCATTACGACCGTTCCATAGGGAAGATACGCCATTACATTCATGATGAGAATGACCCTCACAGCCTGAACCATAATCATGTGACAGCGTTGTTCGAAGATCACAACCATAATCTTTGGATTGGCACAGCGCGTGGTTTAGACCGCTATGATCCTAAGAATGATGCCTTCATCCATTATTATTCCGACGAAAACAATCCACGCAGTATTGCAGCTGGTGCCGTAAAGGTTATATATGAAGATCGAGCACATCAAATATGGATTGCAACCGAAGAGCCTGGCACACTTAACTCTTTCGACCCATTAACAGGTTTGTTCACCCGTTATGTGCATGACTCGGATTTACCCACCAGTATGATTGACACTTACGGCATTAGGGCACTTATTCAAGACCAAAAAGGAGATTTATGGTTAGGCACATACTCCGGTTTAGTGCACTTTGACCTCCAAAGCGGCATCTTTACCCAATATCGGCATGACCCTGCCGATCCGTCTTCCTTAAGCAATGATTTTGTCTGGTCACTTTACCAAGGTCAGGATGGAAGACTTTGGGTTGGGACCCATGCTGGGTTAAACGCCTTCGATCCCTCCACAAAAGAATTCACGGTGTACACTGTTGAAGATGGCTTGCCGGATGATTCTATTGTATCCATCTTGGGAGATCAGCAAGACAATCTGTGGTTGGGGACTATGGGCAAAGGAATTTCAGTTTTTAACCCGTACATGAAAACATTTAAAAACTACGATATCAGCGATGGTTTGCAAGGTAATTCTTTCATCATCGGTTCGGCATCACAAAGCCCAGATGGTGAGATGTTTTTTGGAGGGATCGACGGATTTAATGCTTTTTATCCGCAAGATATTCACGAAAATCCTCATATCCCTCCCGTCGTTTTGACCGCCTTCCGCAAATTTGATCAGGTCATCGGTTTCGAAAAGGATATCAATGATCTCGAAGAAATCCGCCTTTCCTATCAAGATACCTTCTTTGCGTTCGAATTCGCTGCACTTGACTATACCGATCCATCCAAAAACCAATATGCCTACCGGCTGGAAGGCTTTGACAAAGAATGGATTGATATCGGCAATCGCCATTATGCTAGCTATACCAACATCCCACCAGGGAAATATGTATTCCGAGTAAAAGGCAGCAATAATGACGGCGTTTGGAACGAACAGGGTACAGCAATAAACATAATCATAACTCCTCCTTTTTGGCAAACCTGGTGGTTCCGTTTTCTCACGTTCAGCGTTTTGGGTAGTCTACTCTATCTATTTGTTAATGCACGCCTTAGTCAGGTTACCAAATTACGCATAAGCGAGGAACGTTTTCGATCCCTATTTGAAAATGCTCCCCTGGGCGTCTGTGAATTAGATTTATCTTATGACCCGATTCAGATAATTCAAGTAAACCGCAAATGGAGCGATATGTTCCAAGAAGAGCAACCGGGAAATAATCAAAACGCTTTATTGCATTACTTCCCCAACACAGAGTATCCAAAAATTCAACATTGTTTGCAAGAGAATCCATCCAATCACACGCTCTCACTGGAAACAAAGGCAATTCGTTCCAATGGTAGTGAGTTTCCAGCACGGATAAGCGCTGCAGCACTTCGTCATAACCCCTTGCATTATATCCTTACCATTGAAGATATCACGATTGAGAAAGAGCGAAAATCCGAAGAAGAGGCGATCGGCGAGGAAAGAAGGCGCATAGCCCACGAAATTCATGATGGATTGGCGCAGGATTTGGCTGCGTTACGTCTCCAAACCCGCCGATGGCAATCTATGGTAGACAGCAACCCAGAAAAGTTGAAATCAGAATTGGAGTGGTTACATGGTTTGCTAGGAGAAAAAATTCGTGAAATCCGCAGTGTAATTTTTGCATTACGCCCTGTAGCCCTTGAAGAACTCGGTTTCTGGTCGGCGTTAGAACGTTTTCTTACCGAATTTGGAGAACAAAACCAATTAATCATCTACAACGAGGTCATTGGCGACCGGCAAAGTCTTTCACCAACCCTCGAACCACTGTTATTCCGCATCCTGCAAGAGACGATGCATAATGTTGCTCGCCATGCGCAAGCTCATTCGGTGTGGCTCACCTTCGATTTTTCTCATGGAGTTACCCTGATGGTAAAAGATGACGGGATTGGTTTTGACTCCTCAAAATTAACCAAACTCGCCCAAGAAGGTCACCTCGGTTTGCAGCAGATGCGGGAACGGATTGAAGCGTTAGGCGGTTCCATTGAAATCGAATCCCACATTGGAAAAGGAACAACGATCATCATTAAATTGGAAAACTCATCAGAATTAAAACAATGAAAAAATTGTCCGCATTAATCCAATAATTATAAGAAGGAGCGTTCAAGCGATTGTCCCCTATACGAGTTCTTATTGCTGACGATCATCGCCTGTTTCGCCAGGGATTATGTCACCTATTCGATGGGTGTGAAAACATCGTAGTGGTGGGCGAGGCGGAGAACGGGGAGCAGGCTGTTCACTTGGCAAGGCGGTTAAAGCCAGATGTGGTATTGATGGACATCCAGATGCCTATCCTGGATGGCGTGCAGGCAACCCACATCATCACCGAGAGCAATCCCGCGGTACGGGTGATTATTTTAACGATGTACCGTCAGGATCAATATGTCTTTGAAGCGATCAAAGCTGGAGCATGCGGTTATTTGCTCAAAGACATCGATGAGCACGAATTAGTGGAAGCCATTCAAGCCGTACATCGTGGAGAGGCGTTGGTAGACCCTTCTCTGGCGGCGCGCTTACTGGATGAATTTCGCCGGCTCAGCTCTGTAAGCAATACCGCTGAACCGATCGAGACGCTTACCGAGGGGGAAATGCAGGTCTTACGTTTGGTTGCCCAGGGGGAAGATAATAAAACCATCGCCGAGCGGTTATGTCTATCGGAACGGACAGTTGCCAACCGCCTGAGCGAAATCTATAACAAATTACATGTCAACAGCCGCACCCAGGCAGCCCTGGTAGCCCTGCGGCGCGGTTGGGTTTCACTAGAGCGCAATGAGGATCGTGAGTAAAGCCTATTGATCTTAAATTTCCCAAAGGGCTGGTGAAGATCAGGAATAAAAGTACCCGCGAACGGGTACTTTTTCTTTTGTAAGTAGGGAATTTTTTCTCTATTTCTCAAATGACTTCCTGTGCAATGATTGTTTTAAGCTTTCCTGCGCAAGGAGGATGTTTTTCGTCCTCTACATTAATTTCAAATTTTGTCAAAGATATTGTAATTCAAGAAAGGAGAAAAATAAAATGAAAACAAAAACCCAGATAATCCTCATTGTTCTTAGTGTTGCCCTACTTCTTTCCTTTGGAGTTTTTCTCAGCCTGGCTCAGGAAGAACAACCTGGAAATAAGAATACACCAACCAGAATGGAAAATAATCCTGTAGCTTCATATATCCCGATCCAAGGGCGGCTTACAAATTCAAGCGGTAATCCCCTGAGCGGTAATTACAGTGTCCGATTTAATATCTATGATGTTGACAGCGAAGGGACAGCATTATGCTCTACTACGAAAACCATAAACATCGTCAATGGTTTGTTTAGCGACACAATGAGTTGTGCTAGCGGCATCATTGATGGCAGACAGCTTTGGTTGGGTATAAAAGTGGGTGATGATGCAGAAATGACGCCCCGACAACCAATCTACCCCGTTCCTTACGCATGGAGCTTGATCCCAGCTACATCAATAAAAGGCTCTACGGTACATTCAGCAATTTTGGAACTAAAAAATGATGGGAATGGACCCGCCTTGTATGCAAGCGGAAACGGTATCATTAAAAGCTCAGCAGCGACGGACTGGGTGGTAAGTCCATTGAAAATGGTGCAAGAAGAATCTGTCAACAATAATGACCTAAATATTATACCTTCCTCTCAATTTGGTTATGTAAAACTTTATACAGATGGAAAAGATGATTGTACAGCTTTATTGCCAGTGGACATGCCGGCGTATTTGTTCGGTACAAGGATTAAACTCGATTCGTTCTATTTTTGGTACAAGATGGATAACGTGAACGATAAGATTACCGCTGTTAATGTGAAATACACCAGCAACGATGGAAGTTCCGTTTCCCTATGCAACTTCAATACGGAAGTCTCCAGTACAACGTGGGCTTCTGGCGTTTGCGATGCTGATCCACCAGCTGACGTTTATGGACCTGTATTTATCAAATTTAGCCTCCACTTCGCAGGAGATGGCGAAAGTCGTGGTATCCGGTTTGGTGAGTTATACCTACATTTGACTGAAGAGTGAAAGAAGGAATAACCTAAAATGAAAAACTTACTCCTTATTTTATTGATAATTATCACTATCTTGATAGCAAGCAAGGCATGGGCATTATCTTCGACCAACTATCAATGTGACTGGTTCACACCACTGACCAGCGGTGGCGGGGGTAAGGTCAGTTCTACGAACTACACTGGCAATTTCACCGTTGGCCAGGCCGTCATCGTCACAACCCTGAATAGTACCACCTACAAAGGTTGTCTGGGATACTGGTGCGGAGCGGAACCTGGTAATCAGGTTTACCTGCCGCTCATACTTAAAGGTTATTGAACGGAATCTGTCTCAGGAGTATCTATGACCAGAAAATCAAACTTCATTTTCTTTTCAATCAGCTTTGTCTTCGTCCTTGCCATTCTCGCATGTGGGCTACCACAAATCGGAATCCCGAATCAGCCGGATCTCATTGGGACAGCCGCGGCGCAGACTTTGACTGCCTTTCCACCCGTCCTTACCCCTACCCGCAACCCCACTGTCGCCATCACCAATCCAGGCTTTGCCACCACCGCACAACAGGCTGCTGAAGCTTCCCCTACCCAATCACAACCCTATGTGCAGGTCTCAACCGCCACAAATTGCCGCAAAGGGCCTGGGCAGAATTATGACGCTGTTGGAGCTTTACAGGTGGGCGAACGGGCGCGGGTAGTCGGTAAATATCCACCAGCCAATTACTGGATTATTGAAGACCCTCGAGGGGGTAACCCCTGCTGGTTATGGGGGCAATATGCCACGATTGAAGGCGATGTGAGCCAGTTGCCGGTGATGACGCCTTTCCCCTTAGCGACACCGATTGCCAGTACTCCCTTCTCTTTTACACTAATGGCGCAATTTTATGACTTAGATCTGTGCGGTCAAAACTGGGTGGTTGCTTTTGAGATCGCCTCACCTGACGTTGGCCCGCAAGGGATGCATTCCGCCGAGGCTGGGGTGGTGGATGTGACCGCCAACAACAGCCAGCTGGGATATATGTCCAGCAATCAACCGTTTTGCCTGCACCCCTGCGGCCCGTGTGATGAGAGCGCCGGCGGAGGCGCCTGGACGCTTATCGCGGTACCGATCGGCGCCGACCCGCACCATGGAGATCAAGCGGCGGCAAAGTTTATCGTTTGCACGCAGGATAATCTGGCCGGCGCCTGTGCGGTGCAGGAGCTTTCGTTCTTGATCCCTTGAAAAGTGACTTTGGGAGGGGTAGTAGGCGTTTGTGAGTGAACTTGAAGCAAGGAATAAAGACAGTGATGGACCAGGCAAGCGGTCTGGATGGGAACGGTTATTAGATATACCTGCGGAGGAGCGCCAAGTGCAAATGAAGCCAATAATTCATTTCCTTACATGGCCCGTCGCGCTGACCCTGGCATGCAGTTTACTGACCTTATCCAACACAAGTGCACCAGAGCCAAGCAAAGCCGCCAACCCTTCTCCGCCCGTTCCGCTTGTTGGGGAGGGCGGAAGGACTTTTTATGTCTCACCCAATGGAAATGACCAGAATCCTGGTAGTCTGGAAAAGCCCTGGGCTACCCCTGGCTATGGTTCACGACAGCTCCAACCCGGCGACACGCTGGTTATCTTGGGTGGGCGTTATGTCCTGCGCGAATATGACGCCGACATCATCTCCCCGCCCTCCGGCAACGCTGACGCCTGGATTACGATAAAGGGTGAAGAGGGCAACCGCCCCACTCTGGCCGGGCGCGATAACCTGCTCACCGCCATCAACCTGAGCGGCGTTCAGTACGTACGCATCGCCAATCTGGAAATCACCCACGATGACCAGGCGCAGGGCGAGGCGGCCTGGTTCCGCGAGGGGGTGGAAATCCTCGGCGCTCCGTCCGCTCACATCATCCTGCAGGACCTGTACATTCACAACCTAGACGAGTTCGGCATGAACATCCAGGACGTGGAAGACCTGCAAATCCTGAACACGCGCATCGAATATACCGGTTTTGGCGCGCTGGGCGGACCTGCGGGGGAACATGGCGGCTGGCGGGACGTAGTCGTCCGCGGCAGTTCGCTTTCATGGAGCGGACACTATTACCAGGGCGGCGATGGCAGCAATCGCCCCTACGACCGCCCTGACGGCTTTGGCATCGAGCCATCGCAGGGGCCGATTCTCATCGAAGAAACGGTGGCTGAACACAATTATGGCGACGGGTTGGATTCAAAAGCCGCCAACACCACCATCCGCCGCGCCATTGTCGCCAACAACTCCTGCGATGGAGTCAAACTTTGGGGTCCCAATAGTCGCATCGAAAACAGCCTCATCTACGGGCGCGGTGACGGCAACCCTGACCCAACCCCCTGGGCGGCGATCGTCATTGCCCCCGAGGAGCAGGCCGCTGCTCAGTTCGAGATCGTTAACGTCACCGTGGACGATTTCCTCGGCCAAAACTACCTGATGTACGTGCAATACGACTACCCAGATGTCCCTGCCCATGTCACCGTGCGCAACGTCATCTTTAGCGGGCGTGGCCCAGAATCTCCCATCTTCATTGCCCCGGCCAGCACGGTGACCCTTGATCACACCCTGTTCTTCTTCCCGCAGAATGAAATTTTGCTGACGCACGGCGATCAGACTTACACCTGCGCCAACATCGCCTCGCTCGGAGCAGGGAACCTGTGCGGCGACCCACGCTTCGTCCGCCCAGCCTGGGGTGAGCCAGGCGACTATCACCTGCAAAACGGCAGCCCAGCGATTGATAGCGGCAACACCGAGGGCGCGCCGAGCGTAGACCTGGAAAATCATCCCCGCGATACCCAGCCGGACATCGGCGCGTATGAGTTTCAATTATTTGTGTTTTGGATTTACCTGTCGTTAGTGCTCAAACACCATTGATATTCTTTTCGTTGACAGCAGAGAGGAGTTGTGAAATGAAACAAAAGAGGATCGTTACTTTTTTGATCATGGTGTTAGCTCTGGGACTTGGTGAACTGACACTCAGCAGCGCTGCGCCGCAATCCGCTCGCGCCGCAGGCTCCATCCTTTACGCAGCGCCTACGGTGCAGGGCAATGGCGATTGCTCGAGTTGGGATAACGCCTGCCTTTTACGTGAAGCCTTATGGTATGCAAAAAGCGGTAATGAGATCTGGGTCATGGAAGGTATACACAAACCTACAGCTACCACAACGCGTATTATCCCATTCTCCCTGCGGCAAGGGATCGTCATTTATGGCGGCTTTGCCGGGACAGAGAGCAGCCGCGATCAGCGTAACTGGCAGACGCATATTACCGTCCTCAGCGGTGATATAGACAACAACGACATTACTGACCCGCACGGTGTGGTGACCGACACAATCAACATCAATGGTGACAACAGCTACCATGTGGTTTATGCAACTGAAGTGAATGAAGACACTGTGTTGGATGGTTTCATCATCACTGCTGGGAAAGCGGACGGCGACGACTCGAAGGGCCAAGGCGGTGGGATGATCATTGAGCAAGGGGGGAACCTGACGTTGAGAAATCTCACTTTCAGCGGCAACTGGGGCGAGCTGGGTGGTGGAATGCTGATCCATTCCAGCAATCCTACCCTGACAAATGTGACCTTCTCCAACAACCTTGGAATGCTGGGCGGCGGGATAATGTGCACAAACGATAGTAGTCCGACCCTCAGCCAGGTGGTTTTTGTTGGCAACGTGAGTGGGATCGGCGGCGGAATGGTCGCTATGGAGCACAGCAACCCTATGCTAACCGATGTGTCTTTCATCCAGAACACTGCTGTTGATGGATACGGCGGAGGGATGAGCAGTGTCAGCGATAGTAGAGCCTTATTGATCAAAGTGGATTTCAAGCTGAACCAGGCTCTGTACGGTGGCGGGATGCACGTTGCTGACAGCGATCCTATACTGTCGGAGGTAACTTTCAGCGGCAATACCGCCTACTATTACGGTGGGGGGATGTATAACCACTACTCCAGCAACCCGACATTGACCAACGTGACCTTCAGTGGCAATACCGCTAACTATGGTGGCGGTATCTACAACACCGATAACAGTGCCCCTGCACTGTCGCAAGTGGTGTTCAGCCAAAACACCGCATCAGCTGAGGGCGGCGGGGTCTACAATGATGGTAGCCATCCACAACTCACAGATGTCACTTTCGGCAACAACCACGCCGCTTACGGTGCTGGCATGTATAATCATAGCAGCAGCCCCGCGCTCATGGATGTATCCTTCGACCACAATACCGCCGACCAGCGCGGTGGTGGGATGTGCAACGCTTACAACAGTAGCCCAACGCTGGAAAAAGTAACCTTCAACAGCAACACTGCCAATGTTGGCGGCGGGATATATGATTTTTCGCACAGCAATCCGACGCTTACAAACGTGACTTTCAATCGTAACTCGGCTGTTGAAGGCGGGGGAATGAATAATCAAAGTAGCAGCCCTATCATGTTAAATATTGTTTTTAGGGGAAATCGGGCAACCTATGGGGGAGGTATGTACAACCTCAGCAGCAGCCCTGGGCTAACGAATGTCATTTTAATTGGTAATACCGCTGACTACGGCGGCGGGATGTACAACGAAAGCAGCAGCGGCCAAAAGCTGGTGAACGTCACCTTCAGCGGCAACTCTGCCAACAACCTCGGTGGTGGGATGTACAATTCCAACAGCAGCCCGGCGCTGAGAAACGTCATTATGTGGGGCGATACCGCCACCAATGGGCGAGAATTGTATAATTCCTCCAGCACCCCCTCCATCGCCTACAG
>Ga0078972_1004091_pt1 | contig 41343 bp, 32 predicted proteins | sample YelNatPaOPGAMG01_FD_67568 | JGI IMG/M metagenome (GOLD analysis project Ga0078972, IMG submission 67568) | Hot spring thermophilic microbial communities from Obsidian Pool, Yellowstone National Park, USA - OP-RAMG-01 (SPADES assembly) (version 2) | ecosystem: Environmental > Aquatic > Thermal...
TCTATGTCGTTTTTTCTATACCAATCGTGGGGTATGCTTGCAAAAAATCTATGTAAGATATCTTTTAGTTTTTCTACTTGTTTGTTCTCAAAAGCCTCTATCAGACCTATTTCAGTTTTATCTTTTAAAAGAGAGTTTTCTATGATATAGCCCAAGAAAAAATCGTTAAAGCTCATCTTTACTTCAAGGTTTGGGAAAGATAATATGTATAAATTTTTGTTGCCTTTTGTTTTAAAATCTTTTATCGTAAGATAGCCTGATTGAAACAAAAGATTTTCTACCCTTATATTATCCACATCAAGATTTGACAAGATCTCATCTGCTACTTCAAGGTTTTCAATCTCTGGTATAAAGTATTTTTTCTTTTGCAATAGCTTAATAAGAAATGTGGGCGTTGCTGTCTCAAACCAGTAAGGTTTAAACATCTTCTTATCAAACAACAACAATATATCAAAAGGATTGTAAACTCTCTCTCCAAGCCAAGCGTAGCCGTTGTACCACTCTTTTACTTTGTTTTTGTCAAAGTCTTTTAGTCTATCTTCAAACACACTCTCAAGCTCAGGCTGGGCATAACCGCAAACAGTGGCAAAGCTTGGGTCTATGGTAATATCGTTTAGCTGGTTTAATCCACTAAAGATTGACACTTTTGAAAACCTTGATACACCTGTGAGAAATACAAGTTTTAGATAAGGATCTGAGGGTTTTAGGATCTCAAAAAACTTTTTTAGTATATCTCTATTTTTTTTGGCTTTTTCTATATCTTCTATTACATCAAGTATTGGTTTATCGTACTCATCTATAAGTACTACTACTTTTTGATTGTATTTTTCGTATAGTTTTTGGATGAGTTCTTTAAATTTTAGGCCTAATATCTCTTCTTCTAATGTTATTTGATGGTCTTTTGCTACAGCTTTTAGGAAAGAATCTAATGATTTTATAAGGTTTTCCTCTGTATCTGGGTAAGCTTGGCTTAAATCAAACTTTACAATAGGATATCTTTTCTCCCAATTCCAATTATCGTACAGATAAAGCCCTTTAAATAGTTCTTTGTTGCCAGAAAATGCTTCTTTTAATGTATCAAGAAAAAGAGATTTACCAAACCTTCTTGGACGGGATAAAAAGTAATACTTGCTTGTTAGTTTTGGTATAAATTGTGTTTTATCCACATAGTAAAAACCGCCTTCTATGATATCTCTAAAGGTTTGTATGCCTATTGGTAAATATTTCATAGTATTATATTATCAAAATTCAACAAATCCATGTACTCCCATTCTCTAAAAGCCATAGCGTATATCTTGTGCTTGGTAAGATAGCTTAGTATGCTTGGCTCTATCCTTAAAGATGCAAAGATAGGTACAAGTTTGTAGTCTTTATACTCATCAAAAAGCTTTCTAAACCTTTCTATCTTGTCGTTTCTAAAATCATCTATATAGCTTATCCTTGGTGTTGATTTTACCTCTATAAGAAATACAGTCTTACATTCATCGCTTGCGGCTATCACATCAAATTCACCTTGCAACTCACCTTTTGTTTTTTCTATGTTTGTACCTATATATGTTATTTTGCACTTAAAATAACTTTCTAACACTGATCTTGTAGCTGGAAATATAATATCTTCTACTATAGTCCCAAGTTTGTTTGACAAAGCTCCCCATTCTTTGTTAAAGCGCCTTGTCTCCTCTCTTCGCTCTTTTTCTGCCTCTTTCCACTTTTCATTCCAATATTTCCTGTCTTCTTCTCTTTCTTCCTTGGCCTTTTCCCATTGCTCATTCCAATATTTCCTGTCTTCTTCTCTTTCTTCCTTGGCCTTTTCCCATTGCTCATTCCAATATTTCCTGTCCTCTTCTCTTTCTTTATTGGCCTTTTCCCATTGCTCATTCCAGTATTTTCTGTCTTCTTCTCTTTCTTTCTCGGTCTTTTCCCACTTTTCATTCCAATATTTCCTATCTTCTTCTCTTTCTTTCTCGGTCTTTTCCCATTGCTCATTCCAATATTTCCTATCCTCTTCTCTTTCTTTCTCGGTCTTTTCCCACTTTTCATTCCAATATTTTCTATCCTCTTCTCTTTCTTCCTTAGCCTTTTCCCATTGTTCATTCCAATATTTCCTATCTTCTTCTCTTTCTTTCTCGGTCTTTTCCCATTGCTCATTCCAATATTTTCTATCTTCTTCTCGCTGTTTATTGACCTTTTCCCATTGCTCATTCCAATATTTCCTATCCTCTTCTCTTTCTTTCTCGGTCTTTTCCCACTTTTCATTCCAATATTTTCTATCCTCTTCTCTTTCTTCCTTAGCCTTTTCCCATTGCTCATTCCAATATTTTCTATCTTCTTCTCGCTGCTTATTGACCTCATCTATGCTACTTTTAAGCTCTTTTACTTCATGTCCTATTCTTTCTATTTCTTGTCCTAGCCTTTCTGTGGTATGCTCTAACCTCAGAAGGCCCACAGCAAAATCTTTTAGTATATCTCTAATTTCTTCTATTTTATTTTCTAAAGTTTCCATATACTAAATATAAAATCTCGAAGCGATATGTCAACGATAACCAACAAAACCAAGAAGGCCCGAGAATTAACCCGAGCCTAATTTTATATTACCAAGATATAATAATCTGGCCGTTGCCACCATTTTGCCCACCATTTCCACCGTTGTTTGCACCGCCTGGTGGTGGTCCTGGTGGCGGTGGTGGTGGTCCTGGTGGTGGTGGTAACCCACCATTTCCACCGTTGTGGGCCCCTCCAGGAGAACCCCCGCAGCTTTGGACTATAGATGCACAGTATCCAGAACCTCCAGCACCAGAGCCCCAATTTGGTGGATTATTGTCGCCTCCACCTCCATAATATCCACCTCCACCACCAGCTCCATAGTATCCACTGGCTCCAGAACCCCCACCGCCATAACCACCGTTATCGTTGTTACCATTGGGATCTGTGCCGCCAGTACTAAAAGGAGTGCCTTGCCCACCACCGTAGCCTCCACCGGCCCCACCAGCTCCGGCTATACCGTTGTTATAAGGTTGCACTCGTGTTCGACAGGCACCACCTCTACCACCGGCTCTCAAGGTTCCTCCTTGTGGTATAGAACCACACCCAGCGTTTCCATTTTGGCCATTTTGGTTGCCACCTCCACCATTTCCACCGTTGTAATTTTGGTTTGCCCCTCCTCCACCACCAGCTGCTAATATTGCTGTTGATAAGCTACATTGTGTACCTAAACAAACAAACGATCCACCACCACCGCTATCGTGTTGTCCTCCACCAGCTACTATTATGGTTAATGTACCACTTGAAAGATTACTGGTTGAAATTACACCAGTAGTAATTCCCCCTGAACCACCTGTTCCACTGCCAGATGCTGAACCACCTCCTCCACCCCCATAAAGTGTGAAGCTTAAACTACCACATGCGGTGATACTTGGAGTAATTAAAAAATATTGTGGCGAGCCGTCCCAACCATATTGTCCATCGTATTGATAGGTAGTACTGCTGTGAACACAGCTAACGCTTCCACCACCGCCTTCAATTATTGTAGTACTACTACCACCATTTAATGTACCACCAAATATAGTTATCGGTGTGGCGCTGGCAGGAGGAGTGTTTGATATCACAGGAGTTGGAGTATTACTTGTATTTGAAAAAACAGCTGCATGTGCCAATATAGGATGAGACAATACAATCATAGTACCAAAGGTGCTTATTGCCAAGAACCCTTCCATTATGTGATTTAAATTGATTTTCTTCATAAAAGCCTCCTATGAAAAATAATATATAGCAAAAATAAAAATTTTTCAATGAGAGAGGATGAAGCCGATCGTCCCAAGAAGTTCTTCTATGTTTTTCACAAGGATAAGATTTTTTGCGTATTCTAACGATTTTTGATATTTTAGGATTGTAGGTTTTTGAGCTTTTAGGATAAAAGAAGGGATTTTTTGAAAACTATCAAGAGCATCGAGATATAAGACTACTTTTGAGTTTTTTATCAAAAACTCTGGATTTTCTTTGATAAGAATGATATCTGGCATGTATCTACTGGCGTTTGCATGCTCTGTGGCAAGCTCTTTTAAAGATTTTGGATTTGCAAAATTTAACATACCAGCGTGCAAGATGTTTTTGGTAAATTTTGAGGCTACATTTTTTACCTCCTGGGCTATAAAGTAATTTAGACTAGCGCTTTGGTTTATGAGATCTTTGTAAAAATCCAAAAACTCTTTATCTTCATAATATAGGTTGTTTTTGCCGGTTTTTTCTTTGAGAAAATCAAGTATCTGACGTTGAAGGTTTTTGGAAAAGTTGTTTAGGTATGAAGCATAAAATTCTTCTACATCTATTTCAGAGTATTTATGTTGGTAAAAATAAGATGAAGATAAGATAAGAAGATCAATGGTGTGGTTTTTTACATCTTGAGATGGTTGTTTTATGTAGTTTGATATATCAAAATAAAACAAATTTTTATACTTTTTGCCAAGTATATCGTATACACCCTTGTGGGTAGTATGAAAATTTATATTTGGAAAATCTCTTAAAAGGCTTAAAAATGTATTTAGATAAAGCTCATCTGAAAAAGGGTTTTTGTCTATGAGAAGGTTTATCTTGGGCCCAAACAAAAGGGCTTTTAACAAGTTTTGATCTTGTTTAAAATAATCAAGCCATTCTCCTATCATCCAAATCTCTTCTATATCAGTGTACTTCTCTATATACTTTTCTATGATAGTTTTATCAAAAGAAGGTAACTCTATAAAGATAGTGTGCTGGGGCGTGGCATACTTGTGGCCGTTTTCTGAGCTATTGGGTGCCTGTGAATGTTCCTTAGCGTCGAAATGCGATGATATCGCTCTACTTTCTTTAAAAGCCTCATAAAACATATCTTTGTAGGCTTTGTCTATGAAACATATGGCTTTTGCATCTGGGTTTGCCGACAATACAGATAGATTGGGTTTTAGATAAGATTTTTCAACAAATGAATAAAACCTAGTAGCGTCTTCATACTTTATGTCTATAGGTTTGAAGTTTGTTAAAGCGTATATATAAGCGTGTTTTTTATCATCTTTTAAAAGCCCAAAAACTTGGTTATGAGCAGATATTTGTTGGAACAAAGCATAATCCCCAAATGTGTTTACAAAATCAGGAGCCGTCAAAGAAAGGCCTGTTATATACATATCTTTTATATCATCTTTATCAATCTCGATCATTTGCTTATCAAAAGGCGTTTGATATATGTCTTGGCCTTTTTGAAGGGTATTTTTTAGTCTATTTTTGTTAAATACAAAACTAAACAAATATTTGGCGCTTGAGAGTTTGTTAGTGTGCCAAAGGCCGTTCTCAGAGCTATTGAGAGGCTGTGCATGTTCATTAACCCCGAAATGCGATGTTATCGCTCTAAGATGCTCTTTGTAAGTTTTTAAATCTATAGGCTTTTCAGATGTCAAAGATATATCCAAAACGATATCAACATCTTTTATAACAGTATCTTGATCAAACACATAGGATTTTATACCAAGATGATGAAGAAGTTTTTTATAATAATCGTTTTCTACGTATACGATATTATTTTCCCAAAAGCTATTTACAAAAAGGGCACTCGGTATGGTTTCTGCACCTTTTGTTATAAGGGCTAATTTTAAATCTTTGTTTAAAAGCTTTTTATGATAAAGCGTATTTAGAACAAAGCTCATTATGTTTTCTAAATGTGGTAAGACGTTTAAAAAAGCTAAACCAACTTCATGAAAATAACTAACAGTGGGTGTTGTGGAGAGCATCCTAAAAATATGCTTAAAAGCCTCTTTATCTTGTTCTAAATCTTGTTTTAGGGCTTTTGTTAGAGATGTATCAAATTTTACTGTAGTGTGCCAAAGGCCGTTCTCAGAGCTTTGAAGTGGCTGTGAATGTTCCTTAGCGTCGAAATGCGATTTCATCGCTCTAGTGTGCTGGGGCGTGGCATACTTGTAGCCGTTTTCAGAGCTTTGGAGTGGTAATGCCTGTTCATTAGCGTTGAAATGCGACTGCATCGCTCTATCTAAAAGCTCATAAAAGGCTTCTTTCAAAGACAAAGAGTTTAGGTTTGAAAAACAAGGGGAGAGGCTTGTTTGTTTTACTACGGCTTCTGGGCATTTTTGTGATATGTGAAGCTGGCATGGGCTTGAGCATACTTGACCTTTGTAGTTCATCTCAAGAGCTTTTAGATGCTTCACACCGTAGTCATAGATATTTTTAAAACTGCCTGGTCCAAGCACTACAAGGGTAGGAGTACCTACAGCAGCGGCAATATGAGGCAATACCGTTTCTACTGATATAAGGGCATCAAGGTTTTTCACATAAGGGGGAATATACTCTATATCTTTTATATGAGAAGACACATCTATAGATTTTGGGATATAATTTGGTATTTCTTTTGCATAGTCTTGATGGGCTTTTGGATAAGAATAAACTATTGTAAAAAACTTTGACAAAGATCCTATAGCCTCGCAAAATATATCCACAGGAGGCATCCTATGAGGGGAAGAGGCTGAAAAATGAAAACCTAAAATAGGTTTTTTGTATATATTTCTATACTCATCAAAAAGAGATTTTATATATTTGTCTTTTTGTTCATCTATATAAACATAAGGTATAAGCTTTTCTTTGGGTGGTATATTAAAACCAAATAGTTTGAAGTAATAAGAGGCCACTAAATTTAAATCAAACATGGGGGAGCCCACAAGCATATGAAGGTTTAGAACGGTATCAAAGCTTTTAACGAAAGAAAGCTCCAAAGGAGAATAAACAAATTCATCCACATAGGGGCAGTTTTTTAGAAGGTTAAACTCTTTTTTTGTTTCAAGGGTTATATGGATATTTTGAAAATGTTCTTTTAAAAATCTTAAAAATGGGGTGAGCATAAGCCCATCGCCCAGAGCTTGCATAGTTAGTATTAGAATTTTTTTGTTGTTAAAATCGTTAGTTTTATCAAATACTGTCTTTAGACTATCTACATACTCTATTGGATATCCACCTTTTATATAAGATCTCAAAAGCCTCTATCAGACCTATTTCAGTTTTATCTTTTAAAAGAGAGTTTTCTATGATATAGCCCAAGAAAAAATCGTTAAAGCTCATCTTTACTTCAAGGTTTGGGAAAGATAATATGTATAAATTTTTGTTGCCTTTTGTTTTAAAATCTTTTATCGTAAGATAGCCTGATTGAAACAAAAGATTTTCTACCCTTATATTATCCACATCAAGATTTGACAAGATCTCATCTGCTACTTCAAGGTTTTCAATCTCTGGTATAAAGTATTTTTTCTTTTGCAATAGCTTAATAAGAAATGTGGGCGTTGCTGTCTCAAACCAGTAAGGTTTAAACATCTTCTTATCAAACAACAACAATATATCAAAAGGATTGTAAACTCTCTCTCCAAGCCAAGCGTAGCCGTTGTACCACTCTTTTACTTTGTTTTTGTCAAAGTCTTTTAGTCTATCTTCAAACACACTCTCAAGCTCAGGCTGGGCATAACCGCAAACAGTGGCAAAGCTTGGGTCTATGGTAATATCGTTTAGCTGGTTTAATCCACTAAAGATTGACACTTTTGAAAACCTTGATACACCTGTGAGAAATACAAGTTTTAGATAAGGATCTGAGGGTTTTAGGATCTCAAAAAACTTTTTTAGTATATCTCTATTTTTTTTGGCTTTTTCTATATCTTCTATTACATCAAGTATTGGTTTATCGTACTCATCTATAAGTACTACTACTTTTTGATTGTATTTTTCGTATAGTTTTTGGATGAGTTCTTTAAATTTTAGGCCTAATATCTCTTCTTCTAATGTTATTTGATGGTCTTTTGCTACAGCTTTTAGGAAAGAATCTAATGATTTTATAAGGTTTTCCTCTGTATCTGGGTAAGCTTGGCTTAAATCAAACTTTACAATAGGATATCTTTTCTCCCAATTCCAATTATCGTACAGATAAAGCCCTTTAAATAGTTCTTTGTTGCCAGAAAATGCTTCTTTTAATGTATCAAGAAAAAGAGATTTACCAAACCTTCTTGGACGGGATAAAAAGTAATACTTGCTTGTTAGTTTTGGTATAAATTGTGTTTTATCCACATAGTAAAAACCGCCTTCTATGATATCTCTAAAGGTTTGTATGCCTATTGGTAAATATTTCATAGTATTATATTATCAAAATTCAACAAATCCATGTACTCCCATTCTCTAAAAGCCATAGCGTATATCTTGTGCTTGGTAAGATAGCTTAGTATGCTTGGCTCTATCCTTAAAGATGCAAAGATAGGTACAAGTTTGTAGTCTTTATACTCATCAAAAAGCTTTCTAAACCTTTCTATCTTGTCGTTTCTAAAATCATCTATATAGCTTATCCTTGGTGTTGATTTTACCTCTATAAGAAATACAGTCTTACATTCATCGCTTGCGGCTATCACATCAAATTCACCTTGCAACTCACCTTTTGTTTTTTCTATGTTTGTACCTATATATGTTATTTTGCACTTAAAATAACTTTCTAACACTGATCTTGTAGCTGGAAATATAATATCTTCTACTATAGTCCCAAGTTTGTTTGACAAAGCTCCCCATTCTTTGTTAAAGCGCCTTGTCTCCTCTCTTCGCTCTTTTTCTGCCTCTTTCCACTTTTCATTCCAATATTTCCTGTCTTCTTCTCTTTCTTCCTTGGCCTTTTCCCATTGCTCATTCCAATATTTCCTGTCTTCTTCTCTTTCTTCCTTGGCCTTTTCCCATTGCTCATTCCAATATTTCCTGTCCTCTTCTCTTTCTTTATTGGCCTTTTCCCATTGCTCATTCCAGTATTTTCTGTCTTCTTCTCTTTCTTTCTCGGTCTTTTCCCACTTTTCATTCCAATATTTCCTATCTTCTTCTCTTTCTTTCTCGGTCTTTTCCCATTGCTCATTCCAATATTTCCTATCCTCTTCTCTTTCTTTCTCGGTCTTTTCCCACTTTTCATTCCAATATTTTCTATCCTCTTCTCTTTCTTCCTTAGCCTTTTCCCATTGTTCATTCCAATATTTCCTATCTTCTTCTCTTTCTTTCTCGGTCTTTTCCCATTGCTCATTCCAATATTTTCTATCTTCTTCTCGCTGTTTATTGACCTTTTCCCATTGCTCATTCCAATATTTCCTATCCTCTTCTCTTTCTTTCTCGGTCTTTTCCCACTTTTCATTCCAATATTTTCTATCCTCTTCTCTTTCTTCCTTAGCCTTTTCCCATTGCTCATTCCAATATTTTCTATCTTCTTCTCGCTGCTTATTGACCTCATCTATGCTACTTTTAAGCTCTTTTACTTCATGTCCTATTCTTTCTATTTCTTGTCCTAGCCTTTCTGTGGTATGCTCTAACCTCAGAAGGCCCACAGCAAAATCTTTTAGTATATCTCTAATTTCTTCTATTTTATTTTCTAAAGTTTCCATATACTAAATATAAAATCTCGAAGCGATATGTCAACGATAACCAACAAAACCAAGAAGGCCCGAGAATTAACCCGAGCCTAATTTTATATTACCAAGATATAATAATCTGGCCGTTGCCACCATTTTGCCCACCATTTCCACCGTTGTTTGCACCGCCTGGTGGTGGTCCTGGTGGCGGTGGTGGTGGTCCTGGTGGTGGTGGTAACCCACCATTTCCACCGTTGTGGGCCCCTCCAGGAGAACCCCCGCAGCTTTGGACTATAGATGCACAGTATCCAGAACCTCCAGCACCAGAGCCCCAATTTGGTGGATTATTGTCGCCTCCACCTCCATAATATCCACCTCCACCACCAGCTCCATAGTATCCACTGGCTCCAGAACCCCCACCGCCATAACCACCGTTATCGTTGTTACCATTGGGATCTGTGCCGCCAGTACTAAAAGGAGTGCCTTGCCCACCACCGTAGCCTCCACCGGCCCCACCAGCTCCGGCTATACCGTTGTTATAAGGTTGCACTCGTGTTCGACAGGCACCACCTCTACCACCGGCTCTCAAGGTTCCTCCTTGTGGTATAGAACCACACCCAGCGTTTCCATTTTGGCCATTTTGGTTGCCACCTCCACCATTTCCACCGTTGTAATTTTGGTTTGCCCCTCCTCCACCACCAGCTGCTAATATTGCTGTTGATAAGCTACATTGTGTACCTAAACAAACAAACGATCCACCACCACCGCTATCGTGTTGTCCTCCACCAGCTACTATTATGGTTAATGTACCACTTGAAAGATTACTGGTTGAAATTACACCAGTAGTAATTCCCCCTGAACCACCTGTTCCACTGCCAGATGCTGAACCACCTCCTCCACCCCCATAAAGTGTGAAGCTTAAACTACCACATGCGGTGATACTTGGAGTAATTAAAAAATATTGTGGCGAGCCGTCCCAACCATATTGTCCATCGTATTGATAGGTAGTACTGCTGTGAACACAGCTAACGCTTCCACCACCGCCTTCAATTATTGTAGTACTACTACCACCATTTAATGTACCACCAAATATAGTTATCGGTGTGGCGCTGGCAGGAGGAGTGTTTGATATCACAGGAGTTGGAGTATTACTTGTATTTGAAAAAACAGCTGCATGTGCCAATATAGGATGAGACAATACAATCATAGTACCAAAGGTGCTTATTGCCAAGAACCCTTCCATTATGTGATTTAAATTGATTTTCTTCATAAAAGCCTCCTATGAAAAATAATATATAGCAAAAATAAAAATTTTTCAATGAGAGAGGATGAAGCCGATCGTCCCAAGAAGTTCTTCTATGTTTTTCACAAGGATAAGATTTTTTGCGTATTCTAACGATTTTTGATATTTTAGGATTGTAGGTTTTTGAGCTTTTAGGATAAAAGAAGGGATTTTTTGAAAACTATCAAGAGCATCGAGATATAAGACTACTTTTGAGTTTTTTATCAAAAACTCTGGATTTTCTTTGATAAGAATGATATCTGGCATGTATCTACTGGCGTTTGCATGCTCTGTGGCAAGCTCTTTTAAAGATTTTGGATTTGCAAAATTTAACATACCAGCGTGCAAGATGTTTTTGGTAAATTTTGAGGCTACATTTTTTACCTCCTGGGCTATAAAGTAATTTAGACTAGCGCTTTGGTTTATGAGATCTTTGTAAAAATCCAAAAACTCTTTATCTTCATAATATAGGTTGTTTTTGCCGGTTTTTTCTTTGAGAAAATCAAGTATCTGACGTTGAAGGTTTTTGGAAAAGTTGTTTAGGTATGAAGCATAAAATTCTTCTACATCTATTTCAGAGTATTTATGTTGGTAAAAATAAGATGAAGATAAGATAAGAAGATCAATGGTGTGGTTTTTTACATCTTGAGATGGTTGTTTTATGTAGTTTGATATATCAAAATAAAACAAATTTTTATACTTTTTGCCAAGTATATCGTATACACCCTTGTGGGTAGTATGAAAATTTATATTTGGAAAATCTCTTAAAAGGCTTAAAAATGTATTTAGATAAAGCTCATCTGAAAAAGGGTTTTTGTCTATGAGAAGGTTTATCTTGGGCCCAAACAAAAGGGCTTTTAACAAGTTTTGATCTTGTTTAAAATAATCAAGCCATTCTCCTATCATCCAAATCTCTTCTATATCAGTGTACTTCTCTATATACTTTTCTATGATAGTTTTATCAAAAGAAGGTAACTCTATAAAGATAGTGTGCTGGGGCGTGGCATACTTGTGGCCGTTTTCTGAGCTATTGGGTGCCTGTGAATGTTCCTTAGCGTCGAAATGCGATGATATCGCTCTACTTTCTTTAAAAGCCTCATAAAACATATCTTTGTAGGCTTTGTCTATGAAACATATGGCTTTTGCATCTGGGTTTGCCGACAATACAGATAGATTGGGTTTTAGATAAGATTTTTCAACAAATGAATAAAACCTAGTAGCGTCTTCATACTTTATGTCTATAGGTTTGAAGTTTGTTAAAGCGTATATATAAGCGTGTTTTTTATCATCTTTTAAAAGCCCAAAAACTTGGTTATGAGCAGATATTTGTTGGAACAAAGCATAATCCCCAAATGTGTTTACAAAATCAGGAGCCGTCAAAGAAAGGCCTGTTATATACATATCTTTTATATCATCTTTATCAATCTCGATCATTTGCTTATCAAAAGGCGTTTGATATATGTCTTGGCCTTTTTGAAGGGTATTTTTTAGTCTATTTTTGTTAAATACAAAACTAAACAAATATTTGGCGCTTGAGAGTTTGTTAGTGTGCCAAAGGCCGTTCTCAGAGCTATTGAGAGGCTGTGCATGTTCATTAACCCCGAAATGCGATGTTATCGCTCTAAGATGCTCTTTGTAAGTTTTTAAATCTATAGGCTTTTCAGATGTCAAAGATATATCCAAAACGATATCAACATCTTTTATAACAGTATCTTGATCAAACACATAGGATTTTATACCAAGATGATGAAGAAGTTTTTTATAATAATCGTTTTCTACGTATACGATATTATTTTCCCAAAAGCTATTTACAAAAAGGGCACTCGGTATGGTTTCTGCACCTTTTGTTATAAGGGCTAATTTTAAATCTTTGTTTAAAAGCTTTTTATGATAAAGCGTATTTAGAACAAAGCTCATTATGTTTTCTAAATGTGGTAAGACGTTTAAAAAAGCTAAACCAACTTCATGAAAATAACTAACAGTGGGTGTTGTGGAGAGCATCCTAAAAATATGCTTAAAAGCCTCTTTATCTTGTTCTAAATCTTGTTTTAGGGCTTTTGTTAGAGATGTATCAAATTTTACTGTAGTGTGCCAAAGGCCGTTCTCAGAGCTTTGAAGTGGCTGTGAATGTTCCTTAGCGTCGAAATGCGATTTCATCGCTCTAGTGTGCTGGGGCGTGGCATACTTGTAGCCGTTTTCAGAGCTTTGGAGTGGTAATGCCTGTTCATTAGCGTTGAAATGCGACTGCATCGCTCTATCTAAAAGCTCATAAAAGGCTTCTTTCAAAGACAAAGAGTTTAGGTTTGAAAAACAAGGGGAGAGGCTTGTTTGTTTTACTACGGCTTCTGGGCATTTTTGTGATATGTGAAGCTGGCATGGGCTTGAGCATACTTGACCTTTGTAGTTCATCTCAAGAGCTTTTAGATGCTTCACACCGTAGTCATAGATATTTTTAAAACTGCCTGGTCCAAGCACTACAAGGGTAGGAGTACCTACAGCAGCGGCAATATGAGGCAATACCGTTTCTACTGATATAAGGGCATCAAGGTTTTTCACATAAGGGGGAATATACTCTATATCTTTTATATGAGAAGACACATCTATAGATTTTGGGATATAATTTGGTATTTCTTTTGCATAGTCTTGATGGGCTTTTGGATAAGAATAAACTATTGTAAAAAACTTTGACAAAGATCCTATAGCCTCGCAAAATATATCCACAGGAGGCATCCTATGAGGGGAAGAGGCTGAAAAATGAAAACCTAAAATAGGTTTTTTGTATATATTTCTATACTCATCAAAAAGAGATTTTATATATTTGTCTTTTTGTTCATCTATATAAACATAAGGTATAAGCTTTTCTTTGGGTGGTATATTAAAACCAAATAGTTTGAAGTAATAAGAGGCCACTAAATTTAAATCAAACATGGGGGAGCCCACAAGCATATGAAGGTTTAGAACGGTATCAAAGCTTTTAACGAAAGAAAGCTCCAAAGGAGAATAAACAAATTCATCCACATAGGGGCAGTTTTTTAGAAGGTTAAACTCTTTTTTTGTTTCAAGGGTTATATGGATATTTTGAAAATGTTCTTTTAAAAATCTTAAAAATGGGGTGAGCATAAGCCCATCGCCCAGAGCTTGCATAGTTAGTATTAGAATTTTTTTGTTGTTAAAATCGTTAGTTTTATCAAATACTGTCTTTAGACTATCTACATACTCTATTGGATATCCACCTTTTATATAAGACTCGTAAACATCTTTTGGTAAGACGTAAATCTTACTTGGTTCTAAAGATGCTTTTAAATCGTCTATATAAAGTTCTTTTGATACTTTTACTACAACGCTCATTATCTTAAAGCGTTCAGCACAGAAGAGCTTAAATCAACTAAACCAGCTTTTAACTTTTCCATATAAACATCCAGTTTGTTTTTGCCAAGACTTTCTCTTCTTATATGGTCTTCTATTTCGTAAGAAGAAGGTCTATCTTTTCTTATCCATTCTTTTGTGTTTACGTCTGGATACATGTATTCGTAGATTGGTGTAAGACCGGCATACCCTGTAAAGCCACATTTTGGACAGCCGGCTTCGTTTCTTACTTTTATAGGGGAATCTTGGTTTATAAAATCTCTAAATTCATCTTTGTTGATATATGGGAGTGTTTTTAGCGTTATATCAGAGATTGTCCTTGATGCATCTTTTATAGGCATCTCTATAGCACAATGAGGACAAACGCTTTTGACTAAAACTTGGTTTAGGCTTAGTATAAGCATTCTTACGGAGCTTTCGTAATCTACGTGAAATATCGAACTAACAGCGTCGTAAAATACAAAAGCAGAATTTATATGAAGTGTGGTAAAAACAAGTTGACCTGCAAAAGCCAACTCTTCTATAGCCTTTGAAAGTTCTTGCTCATTTCTCCACTCGCCTACAAAAACTATGTCTGGATCCGCTCTTTTGAAGGCTTTTGTAAAATCTACAAACGTTGATTTTAACTCTTCTACTTGAGCTTCAAATATTTGAAACTGTGTTACGTTTTTGTTGATAATCTGATATTCCACCGGGTCTTCAACGGTAAGCACGTTCTTATCTTGGATTGTGGATAGCATGCTTGCTATCGCCATACTTTTACCGGAGTTTGTGATACCGCTTATTACTATTAAACCACCTTTTCTTGACAATGCGTCTTGGAGGATCTTGGTATCATCTTCCAAATAACCAAGCTTTGAAAGATTGCCTTGTATCCCCCTTTTTCTCAAAAGCCTTCCCACCACCATTTCGTCTTCTAAGTTTGGCATCGGGGCAAACACAAGCCTAACATCGGTGGATAGATCTTCGTAAGAAATACGAGCATCTTGGACTTGCGAAGATATAGATGGGTTAAAAGAGCCTTTTGTATATCTTGAAGCTTGGGTTTTTAAGCTTCGTATGAGCTGAAGGCCTTGAGATTTTGGCATGGTCATATTTGGCATCATTACAAAGTCTTTGTTTGTTCTGAAAAACACATAATAAAAGTTATCTTTTGGTTTTATATGAAGGTCGGAGGTATTTCTTGAAAGAGCGACTTTTACTATATCCTTAAAATCGTTTATCACTTGTGCTTCTTGAGATATGGCAGCATAGTCTCTTTTTATAGCCTCAAACTTTGATATGGATACAAGATAATTCTTTTTGTCCTTAACATACATAGGAATAAAGGTGACAACACCCTCTTCAGCTATGATTTTGTCCGATTCTATGCTTTTTATAGTAAAATTTACATTATAGCCATCCTCTGGTTCTAAGGCATAATCTTTTGCTATGTCTACAAAAAGCTTGACCTGTTCTGGAAACGTCATAAAACCCAAGATGTTTAGAATTTTTAGATCGTGCTCTCCAAGCTCTCTTCTTTTTTGTAAAAATATGTCATACTTATCTTTCAAAATATGTTTTACCCTTTCTAAAAAATCTCTATATATGAACTTGTGCAGCTGGGGTCCAAACTCCTCAAAGTATTTGGCTTTAGATTCCTCTGAATCCACAAGGCCCTTTTTCTCCAAATATTCTTTGTACTTCATGAAATATATTATAATACTTTTATGGGTGATGATGTTGTAGGTATCATAGTAAAAAGTGCATCTCCTTTGTCCTTTGATGTGTTGATCAAAGAAGACGATAACTCTAAAAGCTCTAACTTGGTACAGTTAGACGATGTCTTGATATGCAAGACAAACAACAAGTCCCAAGAGATAACATTTTACGGTATAGTGGTAGAACTAAACAGATATTTAGAAGGTGTAGATACCCTTTATCAGGAGAAAAAAGCAAAAGAAGGGGTGGTCCCAGCTCACAGCGTTTATATAGCAAAAGTAAATGTAAACCGCATAGAACCTCAGTACTATATACCTCCAAAACCCGGTGATGAAGTATTCAAAGCCACTGGGGAAGATAGAGACAAAGGACTTTTCTTTGATGCTATGGAAACAAAAATACCTGCAGGCCTATCCCAAGATGGCTTACCAATTTATATAAACTACGATTTTATTAATGGAAAAGACGGAGCTCATATATCTATAAGCGGTATGTCTGGAGTAGCAACAAAAACCTCTTACTCTTTGTTTCTTATAAACTCTATCATCCAAAAAGCCCCAAAACTACCAAAGTTTATCATATTCAATGTAAAAGGCAAAGACCTACTTTTTTTAGACAAAGAAAACATGAGGTTTAAAGAAGAAGATAAGAAAAAATTTGAAGCGATGGGCTTAGAACCAAAACCTTTTAAAGATGTAAGCTTTTACTGCCCTCCGGAAAGACCGGGAGCCCAAGTGCCTATGGGAGCTGCCAGATACGATGTAAGTTTATACGGTTTTAGTATGTGGGATTTTGCCAACGAAGGGCTTTTAAAGTTTATGTTCGTGGAAAATCAACAAGAGGTATCCAATTTAAACTTTGTAATGGAGAGGGTCTCAAGCAAGCTTTACAAGCTTTCTCAGGAAAACAAAGACAGGCTTATTGATGATAAAGCCGGAAGAGATATAGAGACTTTGAAAGATATTTACGAGCTTTTACAAGAGGTTTACGAAAACAAGGATCAAGATAAAACACGCTACGGTGAGTGGTTTGGCAAAAACGCCAGCTCTCAAAGCGTAGAGGCATTTTTAAGACGGTTTTCTTTTGGTATAAAGCATCTAAAAAATCTTGTCAAAAGCCAGGACAAAAAACATATAAAAAGCCTTACCCAAGATATATCAGCCAACATGAAAGCTATAAACGTGATAGATATAAGCGACCTTCACAGCGTTGGCAAGATGTTTGTGGTAGGTGCAATCCTTGAAAGGATATTTAGGCAAAGGGAAGAAAGTGGCATCTCAGAACCTAAAATTTTTATCCTTTTGGACGAATTAAATAAATATGCTCCAAAAGAAGGTTGGAGCCCTATAAAAGATGTGCTGTTGGATATAGCCGAGAGAGGTAGAAGTCTTGGTGTGATATTGATAGGTGCTCAGCAAACCGCCAGCGAAGTAGAAAAGCGTATAGTGGCAAACAGCGCCATAAAGGTTGTAGGAAGACTTGATAGTGCAGAACTTCAAAGCGATGAGTATGGTTTTCTTTCTAAAAGCCTAAAACAAAGGGTTAGCATGCTCAAAAAAGGTTCTATGATACTCTATCAGCCAGATATACCAACCCCAACGGTGGTTAATGTACCTATGCCGCCATGGGCCACAAGAAAAGAGGAGGCAAAAGATGAAAAAGAAGATAGCGTACCTGCTTATATTGATAATATCTATAGTTAGTTTTGTAAATGTTTCTTTAGCTTTTGTTATAGATGTAAGGAAAGGTGTATATCAAGATAAAACAAGGTATGTGTTTGATGTAAAAGATGTAAAAACTTACAACGTGCACCAAGAAGGAAGAAATATCATAATAGAAATAGGTGATAGAAAAATCATCTACACGCTGCCCTATGTTCCATCTTCTGTTAAAACATTTATGCTTAAAAATCCAGATAGAATCGTAATAGATATATACAAACCATCCCAAAACCAACAAAGTAGCTTTTCGCACATTATATCACCAAAATACGCATACTTATTAAAAGACTCTGTTCAAAAACCAGTTTACCAAGAGCCTCAAGAGCCAGATCCTCTTAGCGTAGTGGACAAGAAATACTTAGAAGCTATAGAAAACTACGATAACAAACAAAAGCCTTACAAATATATATATCACCCAAAAGGGATAAAAGTTGTAGTCATAGACCCAGGACATGGAGGTAAAGATTCGGGGGCCATAGGTATAGGGGGTGTTGAAGAGAAGAATATCGTACTTTCTATAGGTAAAAAGCTTGATTTTTTCCTAAAGCATGACCCGAGGTTCAAAGTAATCATGACAAGGGATAAAGATGTGTTTATACCTTTGCAAGAAAGGGCAAGGATAGCTATAGAAAATAGAGCGGATTTGTTTATAAGTATACATTGTAATATGGCACCTGGTCATATTACGTGGCCTCATGGTACCAATATATATTTCCTATCAACACCCGGCATAAACATGAAATACAACGAGCTTGTAAACAACCAAGCGTTTTCACATCTTGTGTTTGGAAACGCCATATATGAGCCAAGCCTAAGCGCCAGGAGAGTATTGGCAAGACTTGCCTTAGATGTCACCAAAAACCAAAGTCTCGTATTTGCAAAAGATCTGGCATACACTTTAGATGAAGATCTCCATAAAAATGTAGGTATACACAACATACACAGGAGAAACTTTGTAGTGTTAAGAACACCGGGCATCCCTTCTGTTTTGGTAGAAACTGGTTTCATAAGCAATCCTCACGACGTAAAAGAGCTTACAAACCCTTCCTATCAATGGGCGTTTGCAAAAGCAATGTATAAAGCTATAGTTGATTACTTTTTCGGTCCACACAAAGAAGGAGCTCCACAAAACAATTTAGCATTAAAAGAAGATTAACATTAATAAACTATAACCTTGTAAAAGCCACCTTGATGAACGATTTTTGCCTTTTTCCCTTGAGCTTTTAGCTCTAAACTAAGACTCAGTGCATCATAAAAGTATTTAAAAGCTCCAGCTTGATAAGCCCCGTTTTTTAAATCTAAGGGTTTTTCTGCTTTTGATGTTGGTCTTGTAGTATTGCGAGTTACTGAAGGAACTGTAGGCTTTACAATCTTTGGTCTTTTTACAGGTTTTATCGTTGGTTTTTTTATGGGTTTTGGTGGTTTTCTTAGAGGTTTGGCTTTTGCTATTTTAGGAGCAGTTGACTGGGTTTGTTTTAAAACGTTGTTAGTGGGTATTTTTGAAGGAGGTGTTGAAGTGGTTTTGCTTGATTCTGGAGGTATCTGTGAAGAGGTTTTTTGAGGTGCTGCGTTGGATGTTTGATTGGATGTTGGTGTGGGCTCTTGGTTAGGTTGATTTGGTTTTACGATAGGCTTTGGTGTTGGTTTTGGTGTGGGCTTTGGTGTATTTTCTTGCATAAGTTGTTTATTTAGACTGTTTGAGGAGATATTCCTATGCCAAGTGCTATACCAAAGATAAAATAGCGATAATCCCAACAGCACCAAAAGAGCTGTTATAAGATTTTTCGTATTAAACATAAATTAATTATATCATTTAACAGCGTAAGTACCCAACAAAGGTATATTAAAACGGTTTTGATCTATATATATGCTTATCATACCTTTTGATAAAAACTTTGCTTTGAAGATTTTTATGGGTATTAGCTTTGTGGCTTTGGTTTTGTCGTAAAAATGAAGACTGCCAAACTTATATGGATAGGCATATAGATAAAGATGATGATCTTTTACAAAAAACACCTCTTTGGAAAAGCCTTTGTAAACACCGCAGTAAGTGTATAGATAAAGCTTAGGATACTCTTGAGAGTTATCTATCTTGATATCTTTTGCGCAGGCAACGGAGTTTTTTAAAAGATAGATGCTTTTGGTATACCTATAAAGATTTTGGGAGGATTTTATCGTTTTTAGGCTTTTATTAACAATAAAAATATAAGAGCCTATCAAGGAAGAAAAAAACAAAGACAGTATAACCATTACAACTATTATTTCTAAAAGCGTAAAACCGTTATTTTTCATGTTTTAGCATAGATTTTACGATAGACTCTTGCTTTTGGTGAAGTTTTACAGCTTGTAGTAAAAGAGAATAAGCCCCAGCAATCAAAACAACAAATACAATAAAAGCTCCTATAGTTTCTAAAAGCGTAAAACCTTTTTGGTTATTTTTTGAGATGCATCGTCCATACATCTATTTTCTTACCATCTGGGGTTTTTGCAAAAAGATCATAAGGATGGTCTGGGGCTGGTGAGATGTAGTAAAATTTGTGTCCCCAACCGTCTGTGGGAACTTTGTCAAGTTCTTGATGCCAGTTATCGGGTATTGGGGGCATGGCGGGTTTTTGCACCAAAGCTTGAAGCCCTTGGGCAGTGGTAGGATACATGCCAGTATCCACATAGTATTGCTCTATAGCACCTTGTAGGTTTTTAAGCTGGACTTTTGTAGCTTTTAATTTGGCTTCTCCAATTCTATTTGTGATACGCGGTATTATAATGGCAGATAAAATACCTATTATTACTATTACTACTAAAAGCTCAATAAGTGTAAAGCCCCTTCTTCTCATCTCCAATATCTTATCATAACACTAAACATAGGAAACTGGATGATGTAAACCCCAAGCACAATGAGACCCAAAGGAGCCACTATCTGATAAAACATAAGCGGTATTATCATAACAATGACCATAGTAGAGTAAACAAACCACATACTTACATCAAAAAAATATTGAAGGTTTAGGCATTTTTTCCAAACCCCAAAGGATATAAGATCAAATACCCTTGCAAAAGCCTCTTTAAAACTATCTGCAGTATAAACTCCGGCGTAAACGTAAGGAGCCACATAAGATATCATAGAAAGCGTTGTTATTACGAAAATAAGGCCTAAAGATACTGGAACTGTATAACTTATAGCAAAGATATCATGATTTTTTGTAGCATAGTAAGCTGCTAAGAAGCCACTAAAATTTAACACTAAAGCTTCTCCTAAAAAAATTATGAAAAATACTACAGCGTTGCCAAACATCATACCTAAAGACTCTTTCCAATGTTGTGTAAAAAAATCTACAGTAGTCCTTTGTTTTAGGGCTTTTTCAAAGGAAATAATATCTTTGTTTTCTTTTACTATGTGGCCTATATGTATCAAAAAAGCGTTGGAAAGGATATTCCAAAATATAGAGACAAAAACGCTCACAAAAACTAAATTCATAGGTAAATAGTTGTCTGCTACAACAAATATTAACAAAAGCGTTATATAAATTATAACTGGGCCAGGTTTTTTTGTTATAAATGCTTGAGTGTAATCAAATAAACTTTTAAAAATTTCCCATATACTCATAGAATTCATTATTTACCCTCCTTAAAGCTAAAAGATGGACTTATATACCAAGTGCCGTTGTTTTTAAGTAAATCTATCGTAACTTCTTTGGTTTTACCATCTTTATACAAAATTTTTACCTTAGCTTTGGCAGTTCCCCCCAATTCACCAATATCTTCAATAGTTATATTTTGCACGTTGTAAGCGTTTAGCTTTACCCACCTTTCTGCCCATACCTTGCCTCTTGAAGATACGGTATCTGGATTTAGAAGTTTTACAGCATCAGCATAATCTTGGGATTTCATATCTTTTATGAAACTTTTTAAAACTGCCTCAAGACTGTTGTTGTTTATAGTCTGAGGTGAGCATCCAAACAAAATAACCATTATCGTAACCATACCAAAAACGAGCGAAACTTTTTTTCTCATAACAAATATATTAACATCACAATATAAAATTTTCATATATTTATTAAAAAACAACATTTATGACATATAATCATTGTTTTTTGAATTTTATATAATATAATTAAGAATAGTTCTAAATTAAAATTTATTTTAAAGGAGGTACGACCTATGAGTAAAGACTTAAAAGGCACAAAGACGCTTGAGTGTCTAAAACATGCATTTGCTGGGGAATCCCAAGCAAACAGAAGATATCTATATTTTGCAAGAGAAGCAGACGTTCAGGGTTATCCAGACGTGGCCAACAACTTTAGAGAAACCGGTGAAGGTGAGACTGGTCACGCCTTTGGACATCTTGATTATATAAGAAAATACAACGGTTCAGATCCAGCTACCGATAAACCGATTTCAACTCTTGAAGAAATGTTAGAGTCTGCTGTGGCAGGTGAAGTTTACGAATATTCTGAAATGTATCCTGGTTTTGCAAAAACAGCTAGGGAAGAAGGTTTTGATGATATAGCAGCTTGGTTTGAAACATTGGCAAAAGCGGAAAAATCTCATGCTGGTAGATTCCAAAGGGTTTTAGACAACGTCAAAAACGGTTAATAATAACAAAATAGGAGGGGTCAAAGCCCTCCTTATTTTATAAGTAATTTAAAAATATATTTTTTTATAAGGAGTATTATATGCCTGAAATATCAATAGGCGGGTTAAAGGAGTTTAACTTTGATTTAGATGATCCAAAATTTTACGATGAAGAAGCTCTTTATGAAGAAGCCAAGAGAGTTTATTTAAAGTGTAAAGATTGCAGAATGTGTGTAAATTTTTGTCCTTCTTTTCCAGCGCTTTTTGACGCTGTAGATTCAAAACATGATAATATAGAAGCCCTTACAAAAGAAGAGCTGGCAAAACCTTTAGAGCTTTGTTTTCATTGCAAGCAATGCTATTTTAAATGTCCTTACACACCACCTCATGAGTGGAAATTGGATTTTCCTCATTTATCTTTGAGATATAAAGCTATAAAATTTAAAAATCAAGATGCCAAAATAACTGATAGACTTATGCTTGATACAGATTTGGTTGGTAAATTGTCTGTACCGTTTGGAAAAGTTGTAAATAAAACAATGGATGTAAAACCAGTTAGAATTATAATGGAAAAAACCGCAGGTATTGACCAAAGGGCAAAACTACCACCTATAAACGAACATTCTTTTAGAAGCTTTTTAAAAGATAACTTAGTGCCAGTGAAAAATCCAGTTAGAAAAGCTGTTTTATTTTATACATGTTTATTAAACTACAATTTTCTTGAAAAAGGTAAAGCTCTTTTACATGTACTTTACAAAAATAACATCCACATAGAAGTGCCAGAGCAAAATTGCTGCGGTATACCATTTTTTGATATAGGAGATTTAGATAGCTCCATCAGAAAAGCCAAATACAACGTAGATATGATGATAGACTACGTAAGAAACGGCTACGATGTGATAGTGCCAGTGCCAACATGTGCATTGCAACTTAAACATGAGTATCCACTGCTTTTAAGAACACCAGAGGCCAAAGAGCTATCTGAAAAGGTTTATGAAATAGGAGATTATTTGTTTTCTTTAAATCAAGAAAATCTTTTTAATAAAGATTTTAAAAATCCTATGGGTAAGATAGATTATCACATAGCTTGCCATCTAAAGTCTTTAGGGGTAGGTTATAAATCTGCAGCACTGATGAGGATGATACCAAATACAAAAGTTAGGATAGTAGAGATATGCTCTGGACACGACGGTACTTTTGGTGTTAAAAAAGATACGTTTGATATGGCCGTTGGTGTAGGAAAGCCTTTGTTTGATAATATACTAAACCAAAAGGCAGATTTGGTGGTTTCAGACTGTCCTTTGGCAGGAAACTTTATAGAACTAAATACCACAAGGGCAGTCAAAAGCCCAATAGAAGTATTGTCTATGGCATATGGAGATGTGTTATGAAAAAAATAAACTATGAAAATATATTAAACTTATACGAGTATGAAAAGGCAAGACCCGAGAAAGTGAAAGAGCTTTTAGGTATAAAGAAAAAAAGAAGCATTTTTGCAGGTGATATATTTCACTTATTCTTTGAAAATACGTTTAGCGTATGGTTTCAAATCCAAGAAATGATAAGAGCTGAGCGCATGGTAAAAGACGAAGATATAAATTTTGAAATAGAGGTTTACAACGATTTGATACCAGAACAAAACCAACTAAGCGCCACATTTTTTATAGAAATATCAGATGAGAACGAAAGAAAACATAAATTAAAAGAGCTTGTTGGAATACACGATGGTATTTTTATATCTTTTAAAGATCAAAAGATAAAAGCCAAAGCCAACGAACAAAGCGATATGGATTATAAATTTGGTAAGGCTGCCACAATCCACTTCATAAAATTTGATTTTGACAACCACCAGAAAGAGCTTTTTAAAAATGAAAAAGCTTTCATAGAGATAAACCATAAAGATCTAAATATAAAGCAAGAGACACCGCAAGAAGTAAAGGAAGAGTTAGTAAAAGATCTTTATAGTGAGTAATATATATCATAGAAAAAATAAAAATTATATGTAAATTAAATAGTATGAAAAGGGATAGTTTATACATACTAACTTTATTGGTGTTTGGAATGGCGTATTTGGGTTTAGGCTTTGGTGCTTCGGTAAAAGACTCCGCTGTGCAATCACCTCTTAACGTGATATTGGATTTTCATAATCCTAAAAGCGTTAAAATGGTAGATAATATTTTAGAGCATACTTCTAAAAACAAAAAAGCCCATGTGGTAGTGGAAGTATGGGGACCTACTATAAAGTATATGCTTAAAAACTCAAAAGAAGAAAAAGATTTTGAGAAGTTTGTTAAACAAAGTGATGGTAGAGTACAATTTCACGTTTGTGAAAACACTATGCACAAATTCCACATCACAAAAGCTATGATGGGAGATTTTGTCAAACCTGTCAAAGGTGCTTTGATAGATATGAACATGCTTGAAAAAGAAGGCTATATGTACGTAAAACCTTAAACTAAATCTTTAAATTGTTTTCTTAGCAGCCCCAGTTTTTCTTCTAGGACTAAAATATCTAAAGAAATAGCTTCTTTTACTTGCTATCTTCTAAAAGCCTCAGAAACTCTTCTTCATTAATGGTTTTAATCCCGGTAGATGAAGCTTTCCTAAGCTTAGTAGCACCTGGGTCTTGTCCCACCACAAGATAAGATGTCTGATGGGTTACACTATCTGATGTGGTGGCTCCCAAAGACTCCACCATCTTTTTTGCCTCTTCTCTGGTACAACAAGAAAGTGTACCTGTAAAAACAAATTGAAGACCAGACAATTTACCAGATTTTGCTTCGGATACTTCTTTTAAAAGTACACCAGCTTCTTCTAACCTTTTTATCGTATTTATATTTTGCTCCAAGCCAAAAAACTCTTTTATACTTCTTGCAACTATATCCCCTATATCCTCTATATTTCTTAAGTCTTCTTCTGAGGCTTTTGCTATATTCCATATATCCTTGTAATATGAAGCAAGTTTTTTTGCAGTGGTAAGCCCTACGTATCTTATGCCAAGACCATATAACACCCTTGCTAGGCCTCTTCTTTTTGAAGCTTCTATGGCATCTATAAGATTTTGGGCGGATTTTTTGGCAAACCTTGGAAGCCTTACCAAATCTGAAAATTTAAGATAGTAGATATCGGCTATGTTTTTTACAAGTTTAGCATCGTATAAAAGCTGAGCCACAGCTTCTCCTAAGCCTTTTATATCCATTGCATCTTTTGATGCAAAATGCCTTATTCTTAACACCACCTGAGCTGGGCAGGATATATTTATACATCTCCAAGCCACTTCGCCAGGGGCTTTTACAAGCTTAGAACCACAAGATGGACAGTGCTCTGGGAAAACGATTGGCTTGGCATCTTTGGGCCTTGCTTCTTTTACCACACTAACTACATAAGGTATCACCTCACCAGCCCTTTCTATGATAACCGTATCTTTTATGTGTATATCTTTTTCTTTTATAAAATCTTCGTTGAACAAAGAAACACTTGATATGGTAACCCCGCCCAAAGATACCGGTTCTAATTTTGCCACCGGTGTTATATTGCCTACTCTTCCAACGCTAAATATCACATCTAATATCACGGTGGTGGCTTGTTTTGCTTTAAATTTAAAAGCAGTGGCCCATCTTGGAGCATGCGATGTAAACCCAAGCTCATCGTAAAGTGATATATCGTTTACTTTTATCACCATTCCATCTATTTCATAAGGTAGTGATTCTCTTTTTGATTCAAAGTATCTACAGTAATCTATAACCTCTTGGATATTTTTACAAAGTTTCATGTCTAAAAAAGGCGTTTTAAAACCAAGATCATGAAGCATTTTTATAGCTTCGTAGTGAGTTTTTGGCATAGCGTTTGCAGGTTCTACGTATGTTATTTGATAGACAAGGGCTGTTAGAGGTCTTTTGGCTACTTCTTGGGGGTCTTGAAGTCTTATAGAGCCAGCCGCTAAGTTTCTTGGATTTGCGTAAGGGGGTAAGTTTTCTGCCATCCTCTCTTCGTTTATTTTTTTAAAGTCATCTTTGTTTATTATGACTTCTCCTCTTATTTCTAAAAGCCTAATACCTTGTTTTGAAAAATTTGCCCTTAGAGGGATTGTCTTGATAGTTTTTAGGTTTTTGGTAATCTCCTCACCCACTTCCCCGTCTCCTCTGGTGGCTCCTCTTACAAATATATCGTTTTCGTATAAAAGCGATATACCAGCTCCGTCGTATTTTGGTTCAACACAGTATTCTATATGTTCTTTTCCGCTTAATTCTTTTATCCTTCTATCAAAATCTCTTAAGTCATCTTCGTTGTAAGTGTTGTCTAAAGAAAGCATCGGTGCTAAGTGCTTTACTTGAGGAAATGTGCTTGATATGTCGGAAGATACCCTTTGAGTGGGTGAGTCTGGGGTTATGAGATCAGGATAATTATCTTCTATGCTTTTAAGAAATTTATAAATAGCATCGTACTCTGCATCTGATATAACGGGTTGATTTAACACATAATATCTATAATCATGATAATTTATAAGCTCTCTTAACGTATTGATTATTTTTATGGCTTCTTCTTTGGAAAGTTTAGGTGGATGTTTGTCTGGAGATAAACCGTAAGATTTTAATATTTCTTTTGTTTTGTCTATAAAGAATTTGTCATTCATATGCGTTGTTTATAAGCTTTTAATGTATTAAGAAGAAGTGTTGCTACTGTCATAGGCCCTACACCACCAGGAACAGGCGTTATAAAAGAAGCCTTTTGGGATACACTTTCAAAATCTACATCTCCAACGATTTTCCCGTTTACTTTTGAAATACCAACATCTATCACCACTGCACCATCTTTTACCATGTAGTCTTTTATCAAAAATGGTACTCCAGTAGCTGATATAAGTATATCGGCAGTTTTTGTGTATTCTACGATATCTTTTGTGTATTTGTGGCATACGCTTACCGTGGCATCGTAATTTAGCATAAGCATAGAAAGAGGTTTACCCACTATAAAACCAGCTCCTACTATACATACGTTTTTACCTTTTAGATCTATATTGTATTCATCCAATAAAAGCTTAATACCAAGAGGCGTGCAAGGGATAAAAGCGTTTTCCAAATCCCCAGAAAAAAGCTTGCCCATATTTTGAGGATGAAAGCCGTCTACATCCTTTGATGGGTCTATGGCATCTATGATATTTTGCATGGATATATGAGCTGGCAATGGAAGTTGTACCAATATACCATCTACATCCTCTTGCTCGTTTAGGCTTTTAATATGATTTAAAAGCACATCTTCTTCTACATCTTTTTCAAACATATCAAGTTGGGAGCTAAAACCAACATCTGCACAAGCTTGGACTTTGTTTTTTACATACACCAAACTAGCTTGGTCATCTCCCGCAAGCACCACTACAAGCTTTGGTTTTCTCTCAAGATGCTTGACCTCTTGTTTTATGTTGTGCTTTATCTTCTTTGCTAAGCTTTTACCGTCTAGTATATTCATATGCTCTTTAAATCCTTTATATTTATATTCAAATCAAGATTATCAGCTTTTATCTCTAAGTTTTTATAATACCCAGCTTTAGATCTATCTTTAAAATATACACTAAATTCTTTGTTGTGAGCGTTATCAATTATATCCATTTTGTAAAGTTTTCCATCTTTTACGTAAACCATTTTTTTATAGACTCCGTTTTCACTTTCATATATAGTATAACCGTCTTTGCAAGTCACTTTATCCTCTTTGGTTATCACATCACCGTAAAAAAGCTTTGATAGATCAATAGGCAGACTGATGCAACCAGATCCAAAACAAAGGTCTTTTTTAAAGTTTAAATTGCCGATAAACGTTTCCAACGTATAGTTGTCTTTGGCTTTTACCAAAGAAAAAGGATATTTTAAAATGCCGTAAGAAGCGTAACCTTCAGTGGTAAAATCTTGCGGGATAGAAACATTTTGATATTTGTAAGGAGTACACTTTGTAACAGGAGCACAAGAGTATATTAAAAGCCCAAAACAAATTAGAGAAAAGACTTTTTTCATAAACCTCTTAATTCTATAGAAGATGCATGAGCGTGAAGGCCTTCTATTTTTGCAAGATTATAAGCGTGATACTTTACCTTTTCAAAACCTTTTTTGGATACATAAAGCACCGAAGAGCGCTTTACAAAATCATAAACACCCAAAGCCGATGAGAACCTTGCGCTTCTTCCAGTAGGTAGCGTATGGTTTGGACCAAGACAGTAGTCTCCCAAAGCTTCCACCGTATACTCTCCTAAGAATATAGCACCGGCATTTTTTATAAATCCTAAAAGCTCAAAAGGGTTTTCCGTACTTATTTCAAGATGCTCTGGGGCTATCATATTGGATAGTTCACAGGCTTTTTCTAAGTTTTTTACTATAAATATAGCTCCGTAGTTTTCTATAGATTTTGAGGCTATATCTTTTCTTTCTAACTGTGATAAGAAAACATCAATCTCTTTGGCCACTGAGTAAGCCAAATCTTCACAGTTTGTTATCAAAATAGCACTAGCTAGTTCATCATGCTCAGCCTGGGATAGCATGTCCATGGCAACAAAGCTTGGATCTGCAGAAGCATCGGCTATAATAAGCACTTCCGAAGGACCAGCCACCATATCTATGCCCACTATGCCATACACCAATCTTTTTGCAGTGGCAACGTATATATTACCAGGGCCGACTATCTTTTCTACTGCTGGTATTGTCTGGGTGCCATAAGCTAATGCTGCTATGCTTTGAGCTCCACCTATTCTAAATACTCTATCTATGCCACATATATAAGCAGCGGCTAAAACTTCTTTTGTGGGTTTTGGACATACCATATAAATATTAGAAACACCAGCTACTTTTGCAGGCACTGCGTTCATAATAACAGAAGATGGATAAGCGGCTTTGCCTCCAGGTACATAAAGACCTGCGCTTTCTACTGGTAATACCCTTTGGCCCAACATTATACCTTCTTCTTCTGTTATGAAAGATTTCTCTTTTTGGTTTTCATGGAATTTATACACTCTTTCATAGGAAAATTGAAGAGCTTTTTTGGTGTTCTCGTCTAAATCTTTGTAAGCGTTTTCTATGGCTTCTTTTGGTATCTCTATACCTTCTTTTCTAAGGTCAATACCGTCAAATTCCAAAGTATATTTGTAAAGAGCTTCGTCTTTATGGCTTATCACATTCTCTATGATATCTCTTACTTTGTCTATGTAATCCTTTTCAAAAGTCTTAGCTCTGTTTAAAATCTTCTCTAAGATTTTTGAGCTTTTAAAATCTTTAATTGTAAAATCTTCAATAGTAATCATAGATATATTTTATCAGATTTTTTCTAAAAGCATAAAAAATTTGGTTATAATATTTATTATGTATTATATATTTCTTGGTGTTCCAGCTTTAATTTATGTACTTATATTTTTGTACAACTATAAAAGCCCAGAATTTTTTGGGATGCCATTTTTTTACTGGTTTCAAATCTTGATGCTTGTAATAACATCTATTTTTTACGCTTTGGCGGTGTTTTTGGGAAAAGACGATGGTTAGTCTGATAGTGTTTTTGGCACTTTTTATCGTGTTTTCTTACCTTGGTTTAAAGGGTAAGGACTTTAGGGCTGGAAATCTCGATCTGTTGCACGAATGGGCTCTTGGGGGGCAGAGATTTGGGGCGTGGTTGCTTTGGTTTTTAATAGGAGCTGATCTTTTCACAGCTTATACTTTTATAGCGGTACCTTCTGGATTATTTGCCAAAGGACCTGTATTTTTCTTTGCAGTGCCTTATGTAGCTATGGGATTCGGTGTTGCTCTGGCAGTGATGCCAAAGTTTTTTGCAGTTTCAAAAGAAAAGTGTCATATAACGGCGGTGGATTTTATAAAAGATAGATATAACTCTAAAAGCTTAGCCATTATGGTGGCGCTTGTTGGTATAACGGCAGAGCTTCCTTATATAGCCCTTCAAATCGTTGGTATGAAGGTAGTGTTATCTACACTTCTTATGCAGTTTAAAGGTATAAATCAAAATCTTGTAAACGAGATATCTCTTAGTTTAGCGTTTTTGATACTATCTTGGTTTACTTACAAATCAGGGCTTAGAGGAGCTACTCTTACGGCGGTGCTTAAAGATTTTCTCATACTTGGGACTGTTGTAGTGCTTAGTGTTTATATACCTTTGCATTATCATGGTTTTTATCAGGCTTTTGAGACAAAGAAAGCTTATGCTACGTTGAATCCAAAACTTGTAAGCGCTTATATAAGTTTATCTGTCATGAGCTCGCTGGCGCTGTTTTTATATCCTCATGCTATAACAGGATGTCTTAGTTCAAGCGATGTGAAAGTTTTGAAAAAATCTATAGCCTTTTTACCTATTTACGGAATTGGACTTGCTATCTTGGCGCTTTTTGGTGTTTTAGTATACGAAGTTAAACCAGCCATGGATATGTTAAATCACATACCAGCCTCGGCACGGGGTTCTTTTGTGGTACCAGTGTTGATAGTTTCCACAATGCCCCAGTGGTTTAGTGGTATAGCTTTGCTTGGAATATTCATAGGTGGGCTTGTGCCAGCTTCTATAATGGCTATAGCAAGTTCAAATCTTATGGTAAATATACTTAGGGAGTTAAATATTTCAAATCCTTCAAACGAGACGAAGCTTGCAAAATGGTTTTCATTTTTGTTTAAGCTCATCCCTCTTTTCTTTGTGTTTTTGGTGCCTCCAACTTTTGCAATAGCGTTGCAGCTAATTGGTGGTATTGTTATACTTCAAACGCTTCCTTCTATATTTTTAGGGCTTTTTGTAAAGCATTTAAACAAAGAAAGCCTTATAATAGGGCTTTTAGCTGGCATAGTCTTTGGTATATATGAGCTTGAATATGTAAACCATTTTGGACTTATACAAAATGTTCTAATGCGATCTTCTTTTGGTCCTATATTTATAGGTTTGCCAGCTTTGGCTATCAATCTTTTTGTGGTTTTGATCGGTTCTTTTTATCAATACATTTTCCGCAAAAACGCTCAATAGGACATATTTCACAAAGAGGTTTTGTGGGTTTACATATGCGCTGACCAAAGGATACCAAATATCTATTTATCTCATTCCAATAGGCTTTTGGAAGTTTTTTTCTTAGAGCCTCTTCTGTTTGCTCTGGAGTCTTGGTTTTCACAAAACACCATCTATTTGTAATCCGGTGCACATGGATATCTACACATATAGCGGGTATATCAAAACCTTCTGCCAATACCAAATTTGCTACCTTAAGCCCTACACCAGGAAGCTCAAGAAGCTCTTCCAACGTATTTGGTATCTTAACGCTATATTTTTCTACCAAAATCTTTGAAAGCTCTTTTAAGTTTTTTGCTTTTGTGTTGTAAAAACCAACGCCGTATATAAGCTCCTTTAGCTCTTCTTCTTTGATGTTGTACAAATCCTCTATAGATTTTACCTTAACAAAAAGTCTTTCACAAACCCTTGCGGTAGTCTCATCCTTTGTTCTGGTGGAAAGGATAGCGCATACAAGCACCCTAAAAGGGTCTTTTGTGGTGTGGGCTATAAGGGTAACAACCGGTGCATGGTTTTCTTCGTAATCTTTTTTTAAAAGCTCAAATACCTTTGGGATATCGGATTTTTTCACTTATTTGTATATAATCTCTATATACTTCGTAGTATCTGATATCTCTGGCATTGGAGGTGGGTTTTCCATACTATAACCAATGATATAATACCAATCATCAAATATGTTGTAGTCTTTATTTTCTATGAAAAATCTCATCTTCTTTGCTAAATCTTCTGGGTTTCCACACTCTAATATGTAATTTTCCAATTTTTTATCCACGTCTTCAAAGCTTTTAATATTAAAAGCCTCAAACTTTTTTCTTTCATAGTTTAAGTTTGTCTCAGAGATATAATATCTGCTTATCTTTCTTAGCTTGTTGCTTAACTCTTCATCGAGGAGTCTTCTGCCAAAGATAAGCTCTTCTTGAAACTTTTCATATATATCGGCGTGTCTTGCTTTGGTCCACATTTGCATAACACCCCTTTGGGCGGTTTCGTTGTAAGCTGTGGTAGCACCCATAGCCCATACGTGGGGGTTTATATGAAGATGTATCTCATCGCATATGGCATCAAGCTGTGCGTGGGTGTATATGCCCATTGGTTTAACGTGGGATTTGATAAATTTATCTTTGAACAAAGATAGCATAAAATATTTGTAATTTTGATTTATCTCTGGATTGCCGTAAAGCCTTACTTCAAACTTGCCTTCAAGGTCTCTAAGATAGTCTACAGCTTTTAGTATGATGTGGTGACCTTTTGTTACTTGCCAGTTTGACAAGAAGGCAAAGATTGTTTTTTCTCTTGGTTTTGAGTATTTGGCTTTGGTTTTTTCTATGATATCTTTGACAGCCTTTTCATCTCTTTTATTAGCGACAAAACCTTGCTCTGGTAATACTAAGTTTATTATGTTATCTGGTTTTACGCCAAAATCTAATATAGCGTAAGCTCCGTAGGCACCGTTAGATACGTTTAGGTCTATGATATCCTCTATAAGATATTTGCCATAATCTAACCTTCTTTGCATCTCCACAGCCACTACCTTTTTCTGGGCTTCTGTTAGGTTTAGCCCCATCATAATGTCATATTCTTCTACAAAACGTTCTGGGGTAAACGTATCTTGAGCTATACACTGAAATTTGTTTTGCTCATACTTTAGAGTGGAAAACATATGCCAAGAGGGTTCTAACAAATACATAGAGTGCATGGTGTTTATGACTTTGTAGCCAAGTTGTTTGGTTTTTTCTATGATAGAAAGTGGCATGATAGATTGAAAATGTATAAAATCCCAATCTGGTTTCATAGCCAAAAATTTAAACCAAATCTGGGTTGTGGGTTCTTCGTAGACTTCTGTCATAGGAGAGTATCCGTGTTGGTATATAAACCATTCTTTTCTGGTAAAAACGTTGTATGTTATACCATCGTATTGGGCGTTTAAAAGATCAAACTCATTTTGTTTACCTATCATAAAAGGCGGGAGTATGGTAAAAACCTCCACCTGATGCCCTAAGTTTTTTAGGTTTTTAGCAAGAATATAAATATGCTTATCTTCACCGCTTTGGGGTTCTGAGGGTGGAGCCCAGCCTACTATGAGTACTTTCATCGCATCTCCTTAGCAATTTTCTTAGTATTTAAAAGTGCCATTTAAAACTTTTTGATAGAAGTTTGGAGGTAAAAAGGCGTTTTTGTGTATCTCATCAGAGTAAAATTTGGTATCTATATTTACTTCCCTTGATATCTCTCTTGGGTTATAAACCTTAGAGCCCACTGAGAAACTCCACCAATAACCTGCGTAAACAGGTATGACAGTGGTATAAAGATCCACTATTGGAAAGGATTTTTTCAAAGCTTTTTGGAAACGCACCACTATGTCAAGGTGATAATGCAAAGACTCCGACTGACCCACGTACATACCATCTTCTTTCAAAGACTCAAAAACATACCTAAAAAATTCCTCTGTGGTAAGCACATGAGCAAAACCAACTGGATCTGTGGAATCCACTATCACTACATCAAACTCGTTTTTATAATCTTTTATATATTGAAAACCATCTTCGTTTAATATAATGGCTCTTGGATCATCCATAGAACAAGCCACTGTTGGGAAAAACTTTTTAGACACCTCCACCACTTCTTTATCTATATCCACCAAAACAGCTTTTTTAACGCTTTGATGTTTTAGCACTTCTCTCAATATGCCCCCGTCTCCACCACCTATTATAAGCACATTTTGTGGGTTTTTATGGGCAAACATTACAGGATGAGTAAGCATCTCATGATAAAAAAACTCATTTTTTTCCGTAAATTGTACAACACCGTCCAATATGAGCATCTTGCCAAAATAATGAGATTCTACCACTTGTATCTCTTGAAATTTTGACTTGCCTTCGTATAGTATCTTGCTTATGCCATAACAATGTCTAATGGGTGCATAAGGGTCTCTCTCCATAAAATAAACATCTTTCATCCTATACTCCTCTCTAAATACATTTTATTCACATTATAGCATGTTTTTTATTCTGTATATGGCTTCTTTTAGATAGGATAGGTCTTTAGCAAAAGAAACCCTCACAAATCTATCGGTATTGTTTGTACCAAAATCAATACCCGGAGTTATAGCCACTTTTGTTTTATCAAAGATCCTATCGCAAAAGGTTTTTGAATCAACACCGTATTTTGATATATCAGCCCATATATAAAAAGCTCCTTCTGGTTTTATGGGAATATCAAAAATATCTTTTAGCTCATTGTATAAAAAATCTCTTCTTTGTCTGAAGGTTTCTTTTACAAAAGAAAGGTATTCAAAATCAAAAGCCCCCAAAGCCCCGTATTGAGAAAGTATCGGAGCACTTATAAACATATTCTGAGCGAGCCTTTCCATATCCTCTACATACTTTGATGGAGCTATTATCCATCCTATTCTAAAACCAGGCATACAGAAAAATTTAGAAAAGCTGTTTATAACAAAGGCGTTATCACTAAAAGAAAGGGCTGTTTTTATGCTTTTATCATAAACAAGTCCGTGGTATATCTCATCGCAAACAAAAATCTTATGGTTTTCTTCACAAAAATCTATTATATCTTTTAGATTATCTTCATCGTAAACAATGCCCGTAGGGTTTGATACTGATGATATCAAAAGTAGATCAAAGGTTATATCTTTAAGATGGTTTTTTGTCACTTGAAATCCTGTGTCTTCAAAAACAGGTATCTTTACTACGTTTTTATCAAAAGCATAGGCTATATTTTCATAACAAGGGTATCCTGGGTCTTGCAAAGCGATATTCTTTCCTTCTAAAAGCCCAAATACCAAAGAAAAAGCTCCAGAAGAACCAGTGGTGATTATAATCCTATCAGATGACACATCCACATCGTAAAAACTTTTGTAATACTTTGATATAGCCTCTCTTAATTCTAACAATCCTTTTGCCTGGGTGTAACCAAAATATCCTTTTTCCAAAGAGGATTTTACATATTCTAAAACCTTTGAAGAGGGGGCTAAATCAGGTTCTCCTATCTCAAGATGAATAGCATCTTTGTATGAAGAGGCTTTTTTCAAGATATCCATTACGATGAAAGGCCTTATCTTTTTAAACATCTGAAAGAAATGCCTTTATACGCCTTGTGGTCTCTTCAATATCTTTTGCTCTAAAAATACCAGATCCTATAACAAATATATCTATATAATCTTTTACAAGATGAAGGTTGTCTAATTTTATACCCCCATCTATTTCTATAAGACAGTTTAAATTTTTATCTAAAATGTGTTGTTTTAGGCTTTTAGCACGAACAACTGAACGCTCTATAAAACTTTGACCACCAAAACCAGGATTTACAGACATAAGGAGTATGTAATCAACATAATGCACAATCTCATCGATGCTATCCAAAGATGTACCTGGGTTTATGGCAACACCGGCTTTTGCTCCAAGGGTTTTTATGAGCTCTACAGTCCTATGTATATGAAAAACATTCTCTATATGAACGGATACCATAGAAGCCCCAGCCTCTACAAAGTCTTTTATGTAGGCATCTGGATTGTTTATCATAAGATGAGCATCAAAAGTAACATGAGGTATTTTTTCTTTTAAACGCTCTAAAACGTAAGGACCTACTGTAATATTTGGCACAAAAGCCCCGTCCATAACATCAAAGTGTATGATGTCAGCCCCACCTTTCAAGGTAGCTTCTATATCTTTACCAAGATTCCAAAAATCCGCAGAAAGTATAGAAGGAGCAAGGTATTTCATTTTTCTGTGATGGTTTCATCCACCTTCATACCAAAATGTCTTCCTTCTTGTTCTACGTATCCCAATATTTTATCGCCTTTTTTAAGATCCACTACAGATATAAGCTCTCCATCTGGTTTTACAAGTCTTATGGTCTCAGCGTTTTGAAGAACGGCAGATATCTTTTTGCCGTTTACACTTGCTTCTACCAAAAGCATAGGTCTTCTTTCTATCTTAGCTCTTCCAACGTAAACTGTCCTTCCATTGCCGTTTTTATCGTACACCATCACAGGTTTTCCAGCTTCTGCTTCACATAGATATATGGTTTTGTTGTTGGGAACTTTGGTATACATATGTACAGCACCGGCGTTTACCCTAAAAGGTCTTGAAGCTACGTATGGATTTTCTTCTGTTTCAGCTGCCACCAAAAGCATACCACCGGAGGAGTTACCCACCAGCATACCTTCTGCTTTTTTTAGGATTGATGTGGTATCTACGCACACTCTATCTCCCATGCCAACGGGCAGTACCCTTAAGACTTCTACTTCTAAAAGATCTAATTTTTCTTTTGGTTCTACCACATTTGATATCTTTTTGATGAGGTTTAAATCTGGATCTTTTAAAACTACACCTTTCACGCCTTTTTCCAATATATTTAAAGCGGTTTTTGCCTCTTCTTCGGAGTTCACTATTACATATACATCTTCTTTTTGAGCTATGATGTTTTCTAATGGGATGATAGTCCAATCGGTGGTTTGTACAAGCACTTTCTTTGGGCTTTTGGCGGCTTTTTCTTCATCCTCTTTGTTTAAAACCTTTATATACTCAATATCTTTTCCAACAATCCAGGTTTCTACTCTACCGAGTTTTTTTATCTGGTCTGCTTGTTCTTCAGACTCTGCTATGATAGCTTTAACCCCAGATTCTAACCCTGTGGTAACGGCGTTTTTGTCTTTGGCCCACAACACAAACTCTTTGTCTTTCATAGGATTATTTTATCACATCAAAGGTTGTTGTATAGGTTTTTATTTATATCAATCTTCGAATGAGCTCTAAGATATTTGATAAGATAGTTCATGGTGACGTTTGCTTTTAAACCTATTAGTTGATCTAACGTTTTGTCTTGGTCTTGGGCTTTTGATATAGACCTTGAGTCTATTTCCAATATGATATAAGCTGCCCCGTTGGAAGATACATAGGGTCCAAAAAAGGCAGGTGTTTTTTGGGTAAGCATGGGTACCATATCAGAAGATTTTATATCCACCATAGAAGATAGCTTTGCTAAAGACGTATTGTTAAAAGCCACTGGTTTTATATTGACGGATTTTTTGGCTTTTAGATTGTCGTATATATTTTTAGCAAAATCCTTTAAAGCCATTATCTTCTTTTCCATGATAATATCTTGAATAACTTGGTTTTTCACTTGATCTAAAGGTAGTATCGTGGTGTTTTTGTTGTTTTGATAGGTAAAGATGTAGATGTTGCCACCGATGCTACCCACCAATACTGGATTTTGGGGGTTTAAGGCTTTTAATACCTGGCCAAATTGTTTTGACATTGTTTTTTCATCAAAAGCTTTAAAACCAGGAGGAATACTGCCTGATTTAAGAGCCATGTATATCTGCCGTGCCTTGTTCTTGTCAGTTGTTTCCCAATATATAACAGAAGAAGCACTTATAGCCTTAAACTCGTTTTTGTGCTTGTTGTAATAGTCTTCTATCTCTTGTTCTGTGGGTTTGTAGTTTATATTTACAACGTTTGGGTCTATTATATAGGCTTTGCCAGATATAGATGTATTGTTTATCATATTAGCGGCGTTTAGCTCTATATCGCTTACATAAGAAGGATTTGTCATGAAAAGCGTATATTTTTGTATCTTAAGTTGCTTTTTTAGGTAAGATTCATAGGTTTTTGGTGTGTATCCAGCCTCTGCCAATACCGCTTTATACCTTTCAAAACTAAATTTGCCATCAACTTGAAAAGATGGGTCTTTTGATATAAGCTCTGCCACTTCCTTATCGGATACAGTAAAGCCTTCTTTTTTTGCCTCTTGGTACAAAAGATCATCGTCTATCAAAGAGTTTAATATCTCTTGCTTTAAGATAGGTGTCATTTGCTGGTTTGTTCTCATGGCTACTCTTCTAAAGTCCATTATGTCTATACAATCGCCGTTTACTTTTACTATGCAATTTTGAGAAGATTGAAATAAAGATGTGATATCACCAGCCGCAAAGTTCCATAGAAAAAAAGCCGCAGTTATTATACCTGACACTATTGCAAAGGTTTCTTTGTGTTTTCTTATAAACTCAAACATAGATATATTATAACATCATTTGCCTTGTTTGGTTTTTGGGGTTAACTTATCCTTTAACAAGACTCTCTTGATAAGGTAAGTTTGTAAAAAACTAAGTATGTTGTTTATAGTCCAATATATCACCAAAGCTGCTGGGAAAGAGGCAAACAAAAATACAAAAAACAACGAGCTTATGTACATCACAGAGTTTTGTTTTGGATCTGGATTTGGTGTGAGCCTCAAAGACATGAGCATCGTAATACCCATCAAGATAGGCAAGATATAATAAGGGTCTTTTTGGGTAAGATCGTGTATCCACAAAAAGTGAGAGAGCTTAAGATCTGCCGTTATCACAATAACCTTGTAAAGGGAGAAAAATATGGGTATTTGAACCAAGATAGGTAAGCACCCAGAAGCTGGGTTAAAGCCCACTTCTTTGTATAGTTTCATGATCTCTTCTTGCATTTTTACAGGGTCATCTTTGTATTTTTCTTTTATTTTTTCCATCTTAGGGGAGACTTCTGACAATCTTGACATTGAAAGTGTGGATTTGTAGTTTAGCGGGAAAAACAATATTCTTATTAAAAGCGTCAAAACAAAGATAGATATAATCCAGTTTCCGGTTTTTAAGTATATAAAGTATAAAAATTTAAATAAGGGTTCCACCACAATCCTAAAATCACCAAAATCAAGAACATCGGTAAGACCGACCTTTTTAAGCCATTCATATTCTTTTGGGCCAAAAAACATCGTAGCTTTACCATCAAAGGATGCAAGCATCAAGCTAAACTCATCTTTCCCAAGTTGCTCTTTGTATATCTGTAAAGAATTGATATGGCCTTTAAATCCTTTAAAGAAAAATCTACTTTCTTCTCCGGCAAAGGTTATATTTCCATTTATTACTTTATAAGTTTTGATGTCGTCTGTTTCAAGTCTTTTTACATCACCGTTTATTTCAAAAACAGGTCCTTGATGGGTGTGTAAATCCTCTTCTTGTAAATTTGTACCCACCATTACATAGTAGGGTTTTCGATAGCCTATCAGAGATATATTCACTTTTGATATAAAACCTTCTTTATCAAAATAAACATCTTTTACAACACTTACATGATTTGGAAGCGTCAGAGTCATCTGTACGCCGTTATCTGTGGTGCTTATATCGTAATTATCAAAGTTTATAGCGCTATCAATAGATGGATCTCCGGTGTATATTTCCAAAGGAAAGACTTTTAGATCGTATTCTTCTTTTGTAATTAGGTTTTGTTTAAAATCTTTTATATAATAATAAACTATCCTACCACCGCTGTAAGAAAATTTTATATCCGCATCTTTGAGCTTTACCAAAACACCGTTTTGTATGTTGGCGCTTTGGCGATTAGCGTTTATAAGAAGGTTTATAGCTCCTTGGTAAGAGGGCAACGATATTTGATTTGTGGTTTGATTTGTGGTATTTTGGGGTTTTTTGGAGATGTTTTGGGTCTTGGTTTTGGGTATTGGGCTTTTAAAAAAATAATCAGTTATATATTGATAGGCGATTATGCTCAAAGACACCGCAAAAAATATAACGATAAGTTTTTTTATATCAACTTGTTCCATCAGGGATAATCTATGCCGCCTTTATTCCAAGGGTTACATCTCAATATACGCCAAATAGCCTTCATGCTACCTTTAAAAGCCCCATACTTTTCAATAGATACAATAGCATAGTTAGAACAAGTAGGATAAAACCTACAAGAGTTAGGATAAAGGGGCGATATGAAAACCTGCCACAACCTAACAAACTTTATAAGTAGATACTTCAAGGGGTTAATACTTTCCTGCCTTTCTGTCTTCTTCTTTTGATGACCTTTCTACCAGACTTAGAAGACATGCGAGCCAAAAATCCGCTAACGCGCTGTCTTTTTCTATTGGATATGTGTGGTTTCAAAGCGTTTGTCATAATAAACCTCTTTTAAAAAGGGTAGATACTTATAATCGCCTCCACCCACGGCGATGCTTTCAAGTTTAAAAACCTGCTTTTCCTGAGAATATACCTGTAAATACAAATATAATGGAGAAAAGCATAGCATAAAGGGCAAATGTTTCAATGAAAGCGAGACCTATAAACATAATAGTCTGCAATTTACCAGCCATGTTGGGGTTTCTGGCCATACCTTCTTCGGCACCTCTAATAGCTGAACCAGCACCCACACCAGCACCCAAAGCACCTAAACCAATAGATACACCAGCGGCCACAGCCATCAAACCATAAAAAAGCGCCCTTGAGCTAGCATCCGACGAACCTGTACTGGCGGTATCAGCCATAGCTATACCACTAACGAGTGTTAAAAGCATGAGGGTTTTAAGCTTCATAAATATCCTCCTAATTTATTAATAAAACTGGTTTACCTACTGATTTTGAAAATTTTGAGATATTTTTATTGAAATTGTTACAAGCCACTATAAGCACGTCTGGATTTATGCTATTGTATAAAGCATTTGCTTCTTCTTGAAAATCACCCACCTTTACATGAAACTTTACGTTAAGCTCCTTGGGAAACATATGTTTTAATCTATCCAATGTTCTGTTTACACTATCTTCTTTCATCTTAGGATCAAAGGGCATTCCAAAAGAAAGGGCTATATCCTCAGATTTTTTAACAGATTCTAAAACCACAAGCGCATCAACTTCAGCTTTAAAGATATTAAGAAAATCTACTATCTTCCCTGCGGAGCTTTGACAATTACCGCTTTCCATATCCATGATTAAAAGGATTTTATTTATACTCATATCAATGCTCCTCGTGAGCCACGGCACCGGCAATGTATATAACGCTCAATATCATAAATATAAAAGCTTGAAGAACAATGGCTAAAACCTTTATAGCTATCAAAAATACCAATATGATAGGAGAAACAGCCCAAGTGAAGGGGTTTCCTATAAGAACGCCTATTATGGATATAAGAAGTATAGCACCGCCTTTCATGTTGGCAAAAAGACGTAAAGATAAAGATACTACTCTTCCCAAATGAGACATTATTTCTATTATAAAAAAGAAAGGAGCCAAAGCTTTTATGGGACCCATGAAATGTTTTATATAGCTAAGGCCGTTTACCCTAAAACCTTCAAAATGATATAAGAAAAACACGATAAGCGTCAAAGCCAACGTAGTGTTTATGTTGCCAGTGGGAGCATCCACAAATGGCAAAAGCTCCATCACGTTTCCAAAAAACACAAACAGACCTATGGAAGCTATGAGTGGTAAATAGCGAAGCCCTTCTTCACCGATGTTGTCTGTTA